>VSKX01060671.1_pt1 | contig 13676 bp, 9 predicted proteins | sample 4799481 | NCBI WGS metagenome assembly VSKX01 (sample SAMN12179537, study PRJNA552185) | sponge metagenome | biome: deep-sea hydrothermal plumes; feature: spots directly above weak diffusing fluid; material: sea water; isolation source: sponge from the Swan site of a hydrothermal vent ...
ACACTTACTAGAGGGCGACTCGAAGAGATTTTGTTCATGAAGACTCTACAACAGGAAATATATCGCCATAACTACTCTACAGTCGCCATATTAGCCCACAAAGACAACTGCAAGTGGCCGTATCTTTGAAAACTTACTTTCTTTGAAAAAACTCTTCGAGCCGCCCTGCCCCTACCTTCGTAAATAGATATTGCTATTACGGTCAGATAAATAATCTGCAGGCTCTAAACTGACGCCACGTCTGATAGTGCGAAATTTAATGATCATGTTTTGATGAACGCGTGGGTGTAACTTACCGTAACTTAACCGACCACACAAAAGAAATTAAAATAACGTCTTCGCAGACCATTAATTTTATCAAAACACATCAATTCTCACTATACCATTTAAGGTTTTATCAAAACTCATCAATTCTCACAATAGCCTATTAACATTCACAGTTAAATTTTAAAGGTGCTATTGTTGCATGTTTCTAATCAATGTGCACGGTAAATTGACTCAAATATAAGCACCACATATACTTGGTAATTCTGCTCATAATTAGTGCCATATATAATTTTTCGTACATAAAGGCTCAACATTTAATTCAGACGTGCATTACACCCCCCCCCCAAACACACACGCACGCACGACACATACACACACTCACACACACTCACAACACATATCTCAGTTGCAACGAGGTAGCTCAGTCTGTTGAACCACTCCACGTATGCCTCGAGATTTGACGTCTTTTTTAGATCACGATACAATGGCTGTGGAAAATGGAGAGAGAGGGTCGGTCAGGTGTGGTTCTAGAATTTGCAGTACATGTATAGGCGGTGCCCACGAGCATGCAAAAAAATTAGGCCATGCCCACTTTATTTACAATCGTCTCTAGTAGCTTTTCCATTGCCAAAATTGGTCCATTCCTCTCAAAAAAAAGCTCAAGATTAGATCATTAATATAATATTATGTTCTAGCCGGCTAGCTAACTTTGTGCACTGCATGCCTTGTTGCATGCCCACCATGTACAAGCACGCACATACAGTCTTAAGTTTAAGCCCCTTCCACTTTTAGCACTGCACTGCTCGCAAGCACTTAGCTAGCTATCTGAGCCGTTCAAGTTGGAGACTAGCTAACACGAGTGTTTGCAGTTTCTTTTCATGCAGAATCCACTCTCTGCTAATCCGTCAAACCGTCGTACTCGTGCGGTATGTACAATCCAGTAAATATTCTAGAACTGCTCTACGATTATTTTTCTTTAGGGGCTGCTTGAACTGTACATGCCACTGTCGGTATAATTATATAGTATTAGCTAATAACGCATGATAAGTCAATACAGTCTGAGTGACAAAAGGGATTGTGTTGTGTTTGTGGCTACCTCAGCTTCGGTCTTTTCAAAGGCCTGAATAAACTCCTCCGGTCCAATATTGTTCAATCTCTCCTGAAAACAGAAAGTAAATAGAAACGAAAAGAATTGCTGGTTACAAAGCCCACTCTAGAGAAGCGTGTCTACTTTCCCATTTCTCACCAGTTCTATGTGAGTCAACTGCTGTGCTAACACTTGAGGATCCTCACACACTGAGAGCAGGTTGACCTGAGTGGTGGGGTCTATGAGTCTATCCATGGCAACAGCATTGACCTGTGCCAACACATGCTCATACTTGTCCAACACGCTCAGTTTCTGCACCAGTGCAGACTGGAGCTGACCGACCGATCGCCGCAGCTCCTAGAGAGAGGGAGGGGGGAGGGGGTATCGTGGTTACTAGCTAAGTACATGTGCATCGTCATGCAGCGAATTGTGCTATGGAGTAGGAAAAGTGGTGACTTATAAGACTTAATTAAGGCGGGTTCACAATACACGCAAACGTTGACGCGACATGGTCGCAAGGCTGTGGCAGGAATGGAACTCAAGTCCATTCTTGATAAAAACCGCAAAACACCCCCCACAGAGCGACGCGTTTGCGTGTATTGTGAACCCGCCTTTAGTATTATAGCCACACATCGGTAACTATACATGTACTCAACCCTGCAAAGTAACCAAACACGTAGAGTCATAGCTATATATAGAGTATAAACGCTAGCCACCCATGGAGTCATGTAAAGACAGTGGTATACAGACAGTACAGACAGTACAGGTGGTCTGTCAAAAGTATATCACTTGGTGAATTGCCAATGTTAAATTTAATGGTCCTCAAAGGTAGGAGAGCAGGAGGAGGTTGATGAAGCTATAGCATAAGAGCAACTACAACAACATTGTCACATTGAGAGAATGCACTTATGCACAATTAGCAACACACAAAAAACAGTTTGGGAACACACACAGCCAAGAAAGGTGCATGGATTGGGAATATTAATTATAGCTATATTGCATGTGATACTGCATCTCTATAAACTTCGCTATGTCAGTTCAGTAGGTTATTTCTTACCAGTGACACGGAGGCACAGGACTGAGTGAGCTCTTTGAGTGACCTCATCATCCTCTCATCTCTAAAGTCATATGGGAACATATCCGTCCACTCACTGTGTGTGTGCGTGGAGAGAGAGGATATTGCATTACCACAATACTCAGCTTAAAATGAACAACCAACCTAAACGTAAACGTAGCTACCACTGATCAAAGAGTTGTATTGAATGCACATGCATTTACTCTAAACCCATGTTTTAAATATTGAAAAATTGGGCAATCCAAACCCAAGCTTGAGCTGTCAAGCTTATAAAACTCAATTTGCAGAAAAATGCAAAATAGGAAAAATAGCTGCATAGCAGAAAACGAGAAAAGAAATAATGAGGCTGATCAACTTTCATCAAGAATGGGAACCATGTTCTTGGCAAGTGCTGTAATTCTCGTCAATGTCACTTCTCAGCTCTAATTACAACTAATCCCAAGCCAAATCGAATCCCCCCTCCCCATTCACACACACACCACACCACACACACACACACACACACCTGAGACACTGCACCATGTTTGCACTAGGCCCCTCGTCTGTCGGCTGCAGAGGGGAGGGAGGGGATTGAACGAGGTGTGAGCATACTTATATTGTAATAGTATACTCACCTTCCCTGAAGCATTGAACTGCTTGAGTCTCATGAGAAACATCTGTAAGGACAGAGGAAACACTACACTGTTATCAGATACTCCAAACATTAGTAGCTATAATTATAGTACACACGCACACACTGCTATCAGATACTCCAAAGGGACAATACTGACAGGAAATATAGCTACAACCACTGGAAAGAAAAGACACCTAACAATGGACAACAGCAGAATAAATACCCCCGACCCTGACAACAAACAACATAGTATCATATTATGCACTATCTTGTAACACTTGTGCTAAGATTGTCGAATTTCAAAATCACATTCGATCAATGAAAAGACCTTTCTGACGATGTGCCATGTTTACAGCTAGTCGAATTACAGTTATTTTCCATGCAGTAACGCTCAATTTTATTATCTTCACATAGCGGACTTTTGTATTGCAAGTAGTAATGTCCCTACCCCTCACCCTGGTAACTCGACTGAGCAGTTCATAAGGTTTGATAAATAGTCTTGAGCAGAGGAGGAAGGCAAACATGTACGTCCTCTCTGGTTGGTGTGTCTCTGTGGGGACTAGTATTGTGATTAGGTCGTCCAGTGAGCCCGCCACCAGTACGCTGTCCTTGTACTCCAACGCCTGCATGGATGAATGCACGGACAGAGAAAATAACTAACTGGTGACATTATAAGGGAGATTGGTTTGAGTTGAGCCCTCACTCTTGTTAACCAATTTTTCAATTTCTTGAATGAACATTATTATAGTCTGAAAGTATTACCTCAAAATGAGGGATAGCTACCTATCAGTCAAAAAAATAGCTGTATTTTGAACTACTTCATGACTATACTTACAGGGCTCGATTCAAATCAATTTTACCATAGGTAGCTCATAGCATGCAGTGTAGTGTCTAATGAGAAACAGCTATAGCAGCTAATAATGAACTCATTTGAAAATAAAGACTGGGTGTATTCAAGAGTGTATTATAATACACTTGATCCTATTAATGAGTAATTCCCAACAATTTACAGTGTGAACTGAAATGCGTAGCTAATGAATGTCTTTATTAAATGCACGAAAGTATATTACATGTGCGGAATTATTATACGTACGTCTGTGTTGTGCCCTGAGGGTGTTGTCATGGAGCTCTGGAATGACCTTGGGGACACCACTCCTTGAGCTCCCTGCAGTGCACATACACACTGTGTCAATAAACACAGTCAAAGTTTGCCTGCATTGCCTTATAACCACAGGCTGCTTACATTCGTTAGTTCATCGTCTGCTGCTGTTTTAGGTACCAGATGATCAAACACTGAGGGCTGCAAGTACATTAACATGCCAGTGAAGTGACATTAATTGAGTAATGGCACAAACAAACACACAGCACACACTCACACCCAAGACAAGAATGCATGCAGTCCCTTGCTGTGGCTAGGATAAAGCTTCACATGATAATTGGTAAACTGCTTATGATTATTGAAAGCGTCTAGGTTGCCTGGAGCTAAGTCTGTAGCCAAGGTGACTAACTATGTGAATACAATTATATCATGCCATTCATAGCTAGAATTATTTCCTTCGTTACACGTTAAATCAATTTCTATTCATGTGCACCCGCTCGATTATGCATGTAAACTAGAAAATCATACCCTGTTTCTACTATGCTTGTGTTGATTCGCAGAGGTTTCCACTTGACGATGTATAATACCAGTAGCATTACGCTAGCTATATACATGATGGATACAGCTCAGATTAAATCAAAATAATGCACGTTGACTTGTACACACTCTTCTGCAAAGTGGACACTCTATGATACAGACAGAGGCCACTCTATATAGGTGTTCTTTACTCGGAGATAATTAACTCACTCTTGGTTTGTGGGAGGGTTTCATGACCAGAGCTGGGAGACTTCTCGATGCTTTCATCTTTGGTTTACTCTGAACAAGTCGGGCCTCAGCAATATCTTGCATCTCTTGAGTCAATCTCTGATGCTGCATTTTGATGCGTCTGCATAGTGAGAGATTGAATAAGGCAGAGTTAGGTTATATGGAGTAGTCTTGGCTTGTACCTATACACTTTGTTAATTTTTACACACCAGAAACGGTATTGGAAAACAAAGTGGGACAAATTGTTAATTCATGGCACATTAAACACGCACTTCTAACAATAAAAGGAATTTGATCATTAGGTTGTAGTGAGTATGCTATGTGACATTCTATACACACATGCATTATGCATGCATGCACACATGCAGTTGTCATGCACTGCTTATGGCTACACTCAACTCACAAGTAGCTGTTCTCCTGCATGTCTAACTCCTTGGCCTGAAGAGTGCATGCATGGAGGAAGGACAGAGAGATGATAAACAATCTCTCAACACAACACATGTAATCCAGGACACGAATGTCACTTTGCGAGCAGAAATAGTATAATTATGGTGTATGCTATTATGATATGTGTGTACTTCGGTATAACAAATTAATTATACATTATATACCCTAACCTTATGTGTAACTATCTATAGTGTACGTACATGATATTATTTTAAACCACCATTCTTCAGCTCATGTATCTAGAACTGAACTGTTTATATCCCAGATATTGTATAACCATATACACATATAATATTGAATCACCTTCTTTGAGCCCTCGACAGCGTCTGAGAGCTTGTTGGCTTCTATCTCAGTCTTGAGAACTCTCAACTTCTTCTCTTCTGCCTCGAGTAGTTTCTCAGTTATCTGCAAATAGAGCAGAGGAGACCTGGGTCTCAATGGTATCTCCAACATTGTCCCACACTCAATCTCAGTATAATTATAGCAAACAGCACTATATCTGTCCTATATTATTATTATAGAAGACTATGTAGCAGTATATCTAACGATTGACTTGGTTGTATGCTCTTATGCTAGGATGAATGTTGATGAGTTCACAGCAGTTAGCTATAGCTATAATTATACTGCAGCCAAGATTAATAACTAATTAATGCTAAGACAGTAGCAGTGTTACTACATGTCTGACTGTGCTCTGTCAGTTGAAGCTGATAGCTTTGAAGCAGTATAGCTAGCTATAGTTGGTGGGAGTAGCTGGAATGGGGAGGGGTTGTGTACCTATCCCGTTACTCTCTGTTAGTTTAGACTAACTGAGCTACTAGGACATTAATACTACTCTCATAACTTGATTAGGAGGGCCCTACTGAAACACCGAAAATGTTATACTGTGCGGGCATGTTGAGACTGGTCGAGAAGAAAATACACAACATGAAAGAATCACAAAGCAAGTGAATGCAGTATAGACACATACACGTGAAAACACACACACTGATTCACAGATGGATAATTGAGCCACCAATCAAGCATAATAATAAGAGTAAATAGCTAATTTGTTTGCAATTGCTACACATGCAAGTTTTTATAGAAACTTGGGGAGCAATTACATACAAATTAGCTATATATAGACTCTTAGTAACTTAGCTAATAAATGTAGTATGTAACATGATAGCATAGCTAGTAGAGGAGAGGGGTAGCTTTCACAAGTTCTACAAAACTAGATTTCTGTTTCACCTCCAGCTGAATGCTGAATAGATCCTTGCCAGGCTTGCCCTTGGGAAAAGCCATGATTGACACACTACCACCAGCGAATAAAGGTCCAGAAGTAAACACTTTGCCAGCAAAACGAGCCCCACCCTTTTTTTTTCCTGCTTGGTTGCAGACGAGACCCTCCCACTCGCTGTTGCTAGCCACCAGCAAACAAGCTGTCACTGAGCTGTGAAAATGTCCTCAGCATATCATATGGAGGCTTTGAGGAAGCAAAGGATGATTGACAGAGCTCGTCAAGCGAACACAAGCACTGTGGATCACGAGGTAAGCTATGTACTTGTCACTGCAGCTAGGCAGACAGTTTAATATGCTGTAGATATCTAGACCATACTGATACTATAGTCTATATAGAACCTAGTAGATAAGGTTATATATATATATATATAGTTAGTGTGCATTGACTAGCTAGGATGCTTGTATAGTATCAAGAAGCAGAGGCCTTTACTAGTGGGTGTTTGCCTGTTGTAGATACCTCCAGCTCCAGTAGTTGAGACAGCACAGGGTACATCCACCAACAGTTACCAGAGTGACAGAGAATCATCTTTGAGGCCAAAGAGTGCTTCTAGTGTTGCTGCAACTCCATCAACAGCCATTAAAATTGAGAGTGAGAGTCGAACAGCATCCAGACAAACTACTCGACCGGCATCAGCAGCAAGCTCGAAAATTCCACCCTTTAAAAGCGTCAGTCGACCTTCGTCAGCAAAGACTGTCTCAACTACCAAAACAGAAAGCATTAAATGTTCCACGGGAAGCCAAAAGTCCACACACAGCAGCAGGCCTGCTTCAGCATGCACAAAATCAAGCTCGCAAAAGTCTCAAAGTCGATTGTCGTCTGAAAAAGAACTTCTGCCCTCACAAAACACTAGTCCTACCGCTGCTCCATCAGAAATCACAAGATCGCAGTCGAATTCCAGAGCTACTCGTACAAATGATTTTCAGTCACAGACGGAAACATTTTACTCGGGTAAAAAAAGTAGCCGCTCGACAAGTGCTGCTTCCAAACAATCTTGGACATCTAAGGCAGAGATGAGAGCAGATGAAGTAAGGAGAGACTTGCATAAGTAAGTACCTCAGCGAAGCAAGACCTGGTTAAAACGTAATTAGCTAGAATGTTTCGAGGGCCAATAGTCGGGCCAATACTTTGCAGATTTGGCATTTTTTTTCCTAGAAGAGACTTTGTTTTAATTCCTCCCACATCATACTCAATTTGTGAAAAATTATAGTCCTTAAAACATTGTATGGCTCTATGGTAAAACAATACCATGGCTTCTGATGATGATTCAGAAGTACGTGTCTCTGTTCCAGAGACTATTTTTAAATTACTGTAAAGCCAACTCTGTGAGCTTTCATGGAGTGAATCTGTGTCTTTGTTTTATTATAACAAAAATTACCCCATGCACACGCAGGCAAGAGGTAGTGCTGAGGGACAGCAACCTCGTTATGGGGGAGATTCCTGCCGAAGAAGAAATACAATAGCTACTGTAAACTAATTGTTTATAATTATAATGTACGTAGCTAGCTAGCCAAATTCATACTGTACACATCCAGCATGCTACACTGCCTAGGGTGGGTAACAATAGAATGTGAAATTGAGTCTTAATAGTAATGTTTACAAGTTTTGTGGTTTTGTTTGCTCTTTGAAGATTAGAGGCATTTTTTATCCTCACCAAATGATCAAATCAGGCTCCTTGGTTACATGCTCAAATTAGCAGTATATAAAGCTGCCCACTAAACAAAGAGAACACATACAGGCCATTATATGTGAAGCCATCTACTGAACTAGAATATAAAATTCAAGTAAAAAATTATTGACCTCTCCAGCTAGCTGAGCACTGAAAAGAATGAGCCGGCTGAGTTTGTTATTGATCGTTGCATTGGCTGGAAGCTGTGCAGCGCTAAAGCTAAAGAGAGCCCAGCTGGATGCAAAGGACGATTGCCGGCTTGTGCTGTTGGATAATAATACACTGAGCTTCACTGAAGCTGATGGCTGCACTGGAGTGACAGCAGTTTCCATCCCCAAGTGTGCAGGAAAGTGTAAATCAAGCATGGAGCCATACATCTTTAACTCAAGGTATATACTTATGCAGCAGCTACTAATGATAAGTCTATATAAGCTATACTTTTACAGGCATTGAGCCAATCATCTTTAACTCAAAGTATACTTATGTAGCAGCTAGCTAGGCTAATGACAAGTCTATATAAGCTACAGTGAAAAAGGTCTTGCATGTAGTACTGAGGTCTACATGACATAGTTATAGCTATCAAAAATGCCAGTATGTATAGTATTAAGTAAACTCTCCTTAATTAATCATGAAGGCTGCATGCTCAGTGTATATTGTGTGCTTTAGTTATAGTTGGACTACTAATGTGCATTAATTCATTCATTTATTCGTATAGCAATCCGGCATCATTCCTTGTCTCTTCACATGCATGCACACATGCACACTACAGAGATGATGCACCTCAGAGTCGCTCAAACAGTCTCGCATTCAACCACACCTGTAGTTACTGCGGTGCGGTAGGCCCAAAAGTACTGGGGCCCTCTGTGGTTAACCTGAAGTGTCCCGATGGGAGCAGTCGACAGGTGCAAAAATCCTTGGAGTTTCCTAGTGACTGTAGATGTATATCTGGACGATTTTATAACTGATCTGTCTGTTAGCATGCTGTTAGCATATGTTTCTGATATCAACTATACTAGCATTATTAATCATCTATTACCTCTGTAATGTCCTCTCAACCCCAAATCAATAACTACTGTTGAATTATTATTGTCCCTAACAAAGACGCCCTAACCTCGAGGGCGACTAAACCGACCTTATAAATAAGACGACGCTATCTGAGCTGCACAAAATCCACTGAGCAAGACCAAGAAGTAGACGATTATCATCATGCAAATGCAATATCATAACTTGCTGTCTCACATCCTACTAGCTCTCTCCTTAGTGGGGATAGCCTATGCTAATACTGGCTGCTACCCCGAGCCGACCACAGTGAAGTATGCATACAGTACAGGAGAGTATGCAGGTTGCAAGGGAGAAGTAGACACAGTGGGCTGTCAGGGAAAATGCTACTCTAAAATGGAGCCAAGAATTTATCTGAGCAGGTATGCAAAAAACTGCAGCTTTCCTTAGTCAAGTAGAACTATAGACTTTTAGCTGCATGCATGTGTGTAAATATACTGAATACTTAGCTATACTGAATTAATCATGATAGCTGCTGTGATGATAGCTACTCGATTTACTAGTATATTCGAATGTCAGAGTTAATCAACGTCTTGTTTCCCTATTATACAGAGATGAGGCACCGCAAGGACAAGACCTCACTCCATTCAAGCATAGATGCAAGTGTTGCTCCATCATCCGCAAGGGATCTAAGCCAATAGATTTCCCCGTAATGTGTGCCGATGGGACCAACAGAACAGTTACAGAGGATGTGACCTTCGCCTACATGTGTGCCTGTACGACCTGTCCGTTCCTGCCAAGATAGTTATAGTATACTGAACTGAAAAAAGACCCCTCAACTACCGAGCATCAATCAACCAGTCAATCATATCAATCAATCTATCAAATCTGTTATTAATTATTATACTGCTATTAATTTTTGTTTATGTACAATCAATCCAACACTTCAGAATATCAAATTTCCGACTGTAGCTATAATTATACTCCCAACAGTATAATAGCTGGGAAGGGGCGAGTTAGCTAGACACGAGGGTGACATCTAGGGTACGTGGCTCCAACACTTGCTGTTTGCCAGGATTCTATTGACAATCTGACGCCAGTATTTGTGGGATCAGCGGTGTATTCGTGATTAGGCAGGCAGATTATGTAACACATTGCAATAAATTGAAATCCTACACGTATCATTGTGACACAATATTATTATTATACACACACACCCTCAACGATGCTGTATACGTAGCCTCAGCTACAGCTCCCTAAGTGAGAGAGTGTAACATATTAGCAGTCCAAACTGCTAACTTGCAACATGCATAATAATCACACCCTGCTCATTTTAGCACGCTACACATGCATACCTTATACTAAACACTCCGGGCTACTAACACACGCTACACATGCATAGCTTATACTAAACACTCTGGGCTACTAACATAATATTGAATAGGCTTCTATTTATTAATGGGGAATTTTGGTACCTCGATTGGGCAACAACATTCTGCATGCATGCAGCATTGACCTCAAACAATGGAATTTCATAGGCAAGGATGCACACACATCAAAGTGGCACACACACTCGCATATACATTCGTATACACTCCACAAAAATAAATCGTAAAAAAGCTGCAACAAAACTATTTATACCCAACATAGCATACATGAGCCATCAGAAGTGATGTAATAAATTTAAAAGGATTCAACAGAAAACAAACAGAACAACATCATTGGAAACGACATACTACGTACAACTTTATCAATCAACGCTAATAACAGTTATGCAAACACAATCAAATGACACAGCATGCACTTATTAGGAGCTAATGAAAAAATCTAAACGTAAACTGTATAACCACTGGCGCACTATGATATGATATTAATAATGTTCATTGTGTACGAATTAATTCGACCTTTTAGTAGGCAAAACAAATATACAACAGGACAAAATACAGGACACTGTCAATGTCTAATTGATCACTCCCTTTGCACGCCCTATGCTTATGAAAGCATCCACACATCTGTCAATGTCCTCCGTACTATGAACTGCAGACACCTGCACTCTGATACGAGCTTCACCTGTACAAGGAAGCGGCTGGCACTAAATGACATCATATTACAAGGAATTAAACCACACAAACAGCTGGAATTAAACCATAGGTCAAGAATTTGACCACAATAATTATAGGTGATAAAGGGCAAAAAGTAGCAAAGTCTAACAGTATCTAAAGGAAGAATTCCACGAACACTTACAGGGTCAGGAATTTGACAACTCAGGTATAAAAATTGAACCGCAATTATGACTGCACACAAAACACGCTTCAGGGCTCGTTGCTTGTACCCTCTTAGGCATTGTTTCATTAACGAGGGGTGGAATAGTGCAATCATGGGTGGTATATAGGGAAAGATTTAGAACATGATTTGAGAGGAAACATTCTGGCTATAGGTGATCAGTAGTAGGCCATCGAGCAAGGATAAAGGATTATTGAGGTAATTGGTTTCCAACAATTATTAGTTTCTGATTAGTGGGCAGTGTTGAGCCACACACAATGTTACCCTCACATGGTAGTATGTGTACGTGTATGTAAACAAAGGCCCACACAAACGGTCACAGTACGATGTAACACTTTGATTCTTGTAGAGCCCTAGCTGTGCAACTGTTGCAATACGAACCATAATGTCGATATTTCCCTGTGCAACTGTTGCAATACGAACCATAATGTCGATATTTCCCTGTGCAACTGTTGCAATACGAACCATAATGTCGATATTTCCCTATGCAACTGTTGCAATACGAACCATAATGTCGATGTGATATAACAGCTTGTAACAAATGATATTAATTGTTTGTGAGCCAGAGATCAAAGTGTGTGTCACTGTGTGTAATGTAAACTTTGAGTCATGACCACTGACATCACAGAGGGCATATTTGAGCTTGTTAGCTCTGATTCATATTCTGACTGACCTTTTGGTACGACCGGAAAAGAGAAGCCAATCACGTATATCCCTTTTTGGAGCATGTCGTCGGCAAACGCTGCAGCTAGTCGAGCCTCTCCCAGCATAACTGGAGTAATCGGATGCCCTTCACCCTATTCAGAGGAGAGAGGGTGGGAAAATTGAATAGACATTTAATTGTAGGGGTATGAAGATCAATTACTTCGTTTCTTTGCTCTCTCTCTCTAATAATTATGTGTCGTAATCTAATTATAATGCTTACATCGGAAAATGCTATACGGAATTGAATATTTCGAGTATTCCTTGTCCCTAATTCCCAGAGAGACAGACAACGATGGCTTCTGTACAAGGCACAGCACCAACGAGCTATAGCCAGGTTTCCTAACTAGTATATCAATGTCAAGGTGGTCTATTGGCTGCTTCCTGGGCAGCGGGTATATGCAGGAACTAAGGTCGAAAAATGCTTGAGCCCAAGAAGTAAGAGGAAGTGCATGTAATACAGCTAACTTTTGTTAAAGTATGGTCAAGTTATGACTCAATCAATTGACGATGATCGCATATGAACTTACTTTCAGAGTAAAGCCAGCATCAGTCATCCTATGCCTAAATCGGGCAGTGTTATCTTGCAGCTTTTGCATGAGTTCCTGACCAGTCCCTCCCATCAATAGGTCAAACACCTGACAGTACAGACGACACGTGTGTGTGTGTATGTCAGTAGACATAGATCCCCCCTCCCCCCCACACACATACTCTAATGGCTACTGCAGAGACAATCCTACAAAAACAGAATGATACGAATGTTCATAAAAGAATCATTACCATGGCAACAGTCGTGAGAACTGTAGTGTGGGCTCTGCATGTGAAACTATGCTCAGGCATGCACGAAGCAAGCGAGCACGCGCCATCGCAGCCACATGCAACTTACCCAGCATTATGTAAGGAGAAAATTCCTCTCGTGTCATTTACACGCTAATTAAATGAACACTTAAAAGTTGGCACCACTGTTGCCATTAGTTACTCTAAATGTTGAAATATGATAAGAGGAACAAAGGTTTTGTATTCCCACAAAGTCTGACTACAAAATGGGTTACATAACAAAATGTGCTCTTACTACTCCAGCACCCACACACTCCACACACTCAGTGCACCTGATACAACAACATACCCACTTCACACACACTTTCATCTCAACCACCCACTCACACACTACAGTACAGTCAAGCCACAAGTACTCAAAGGTCACCTTTCTGGTTAGGTATTTCTGGTCGCAAGGATTCAAGTACACGTATTCCCAGTGGCGGATTTAGGGTGGTTCCTAGGGCTCCATGGAACCCCCTTTTGGTCCAAACTTTAAGGCTACAGTAGTACTTCAAGTAACTCACTGAGTCAAGGTCCAGATTGCAACACGTCACCGTCCTAGCTGAGCAAGCTAG
>VSKX01070675.1_pt1 | contig 13615 bp, 9 predicted proteins | sample 4799481 | NCBI WGS metagenome assembly VSKX01 (sample SAMN12179537, study PRJNA552185) | sponge metagenome | biome: deep-sea hydrothermal plumes; feature: spots directly above weak diffusing fluid; material: sea water; isolation source: sponge from the Swan site of a hydrothermal vent ...
AACTTCATTCCATATAAAACACAAATTTTAACTTATTGAAAATAAACAATAATTTTAATAAATCGTAAGTTATTGATATTTAAATTTGGTTGTTAACATGCTGAAATTGTAATGTTTTCATTTGATTTTGAAGGTGCGGAAGGTGGGTTATAACAATTTTTTGGACACATTGTTGAGTACTGCTTAGCACATTAAGTTTTTTATATTATTGTACTTTTAAAGCATTGCTTCTCGGTGATGGAGTAAGGCTAAGTTCTACGTTGCCTTTTGCCACTAAAATAAGTTCTCTATTTCTTGGGTTTACTGTCAGTTCAGTTATAGACAGTGGAGTCATTGATGTGTCTTTTACTTCTAAGTAACGTCACCACCTGCATCAATCAACGCTTGTAATATTGCTTTACTATCACGACTTGAAGCTAAATGTAATGCAGATTTCCCATCAGTACTGAGTGCGTCAACCTTTACCTTAGTATCGATTAATAAATTTACTGTCTTTTCACGCTGAAACATTACTGCGTGCATCAGTGGTGTAAAACCTGTTGCATCTTTTTGCTCTAAACCTACATCAATATTAAGGTCTTTGCCTATACCTATCAGTTTTTCAATTTGACCAAATAACTTCTCATGCATTAAGTGAATTAACATTGGATGACCTGATTCGTTCAAATCAAGAAAATATTGACTACCAACTTTTTCGATTAATTTCGCAGTTCTATCATCGAAATTTGAAATTAAAAAACGAATGAGTATTTTCGAAAATTTTGTCAATGATAAATTTTTTAATTCTACATGAGTTAATAACTCGTAAAATATATCAGGTTCAGTTTTTAGTGAGCTCAAAGTTAGTGTCCCGGACTCTTTTCCACTATCGCCATACATAGGATTAGCATTGGCTGCCAATAAATACGAAACAAGTTCACTATTTTCGCTTAGCGTTGCCGCTCCAAGCAATTTATCGACACATTCTTGCCTATCGTCAAGTTGTTTTTTTCTTGGGGGATTAGCCGTGAAATCGACTAAAGCTTTAGCTGCACTTATCTTTTTACCTTCAAGGCATAAGCCAAATAACGTTGATATGCCACTGGAATATCCCATTTGTTGGTCATTTTCACACGATATTAATAAATTAGTTATCGCTGAAGCGTCATCTCGGGCGATAGCATCCTTTAACACATCATCATAATATGAACGTAATTTTATTTGTATACCTCTCATATTTGTTTCACAAATTAGACACTTGTCATCATCCGACCATCTTAAGCATCGAAAGTGATACATATGTTTGCAATCGTCTATTTTTACTGCGGTATAAGTTTTGCTTGCACTTAAACAAAGACAACAGTGCTTAGCTTGATCTTGGCTCACCATTTCACTTGATAATAATTGTTGAACTGGATCATATTTTAAGACCTGAAACATACAGCCTTCTTATTAAAAATAAGTTGTTATCACAATAGACATCAATATTTAATTTTTTACAACTACCGTATTCCAGACATTATTCATTTTATAAATAAAAAGTTCAATGATAGAAAATACAATTTGAAAATTTATTATGTTCACCAACTTTAAGCTATTAATACTTAAACAATTTGTTATTTTACCCTTTTACTTAACGTGTATAAAACAAGTTAATAATTGAAAGATTAAATCGAGTTAATAAAGAGGTTATATTAACAATAAAAAAGGCGAGGCTTAAAATAAGCCTCGCCTTTTTAACAAGCCGTTATAACAAAATGCCAGAAAGTGTTAGGCGTCTAGCTTAGCAAGCTCAGTCTTTTGTTCTATTAGTTTATCCATATCACGTTCAAGGTCCGCTAACTTCGCTTTTTCTTTCTCGATAACCGCAGCAGGCGCTTTAGCGACAAAGCCTTGATTAGAAAGTTTGCCATTAATACGAGACACTTCTTTTTCAAGTTTTTCAAGCTGCTTATCAATGCGTGCCGTTTCTGCAGCAACATCAACTAAACCTGCCATTGGGATCAAAAGTTCAAGGCCGCCAATCAATGCAGTTGTCGACATTGGTGCAACATCGTCATCAGCTAGTATGGTCATGGTTTCAAGCTTAGCCAGCGTAGTGAAGAAGGTTTGGTTTGCTTCAACACGTGCTTTGTCTTGCTCACTGACATTCTTCAATAACGCATTTAATGGTTTAGAAGGTGCAATGTTCAGCTCGGCACGAATGTTACGCACAGCAACGATCACTTGCTTAACCCACTCTAAATCTTCTACCGCTTGCTCATCGACTTGCGAAGCATCAAACTCAGGGAAAGCCGCCAGCATGATAGTTTCACCTTCGATGTTACTCGTTGGTTTTAGCATTGGCTTAACGCGCTGCCAGATAGTCTCAGTGATGTATGGCATGATTGGGTGCATTAAACGTTGCATGGCTTCTAATACTGTTACCAATGTATGACGTGTACCGCGCATTTGTGCTTCAGTGCCTGATTGTAAAACGGGCTTAGTCAGCTCCAAATACCAATCACAGAACTGATTCCACGTGAATTCGTACAAGGTATTCGCGGCTAAATCGAAACGGTAGGCGGTCATGTGATCATCAAACACTTTGACGGTGTTATTGAACAATCCCGTGATCCAACGATCAGCTAATGACAATTCCATATCTTGATTTGAGCCGAACCCACAATCTTCGTTCTCAGTGTTCATCAGCACATAGCGAGAAGCATTCCAGAGCTTGTTACAGAAACTGCGGTAACCATCAAGACGTTTCATGTCCCAATTGATGTCACGTCCTGTTGAAGCCATCGCCGCTAACGTGAAGCGAAGTGCATCGGTGCCGTGCGGCTCAATGCCTTCTGCGAATTCTTTACGAGTGCTTTTTTCAATTTTTTCAGCCAGTTTAGGCTGCATCATATTACCAGTACGCTTGGTCACCAAAGATTCAAGCTCGATGCCGTCGATCATATCAAGTGGATCAAGCACGTTCCCTTTAGACTTTGACATTTTGTTACCCACTTCATCGCGGATAAGCCCTGTTACGTAAATGGTTTTAAATGGTACTTGTGGCTTGCCTTCATCGTCTTTAATGAAATGCATGGTCATCATGATCATTCTGGCTACCCAGAAGAAAATAATGTCAAAACCTGTCACCAACACATCGGTTGGGTGGAAGGTTTTTAAGTCTTCTAAATTATCAGGCCAGCCTAATGTTGAGAATGTCCATAATGCTGAACTAAACCACGTATCTAAAACGTCGTTGTCTTGATTCAAAACGACCGAGTCATCAAGCTTATGCTTGGCACGGACTTCTGCTTCATCACGACCGACATACACTTTGCCTGATTCGTCATACCAAGCTGGAATACGATGTCCCCACCATAACTGACGAGAAATACACCAGTCTTGGATGTCACGCATCCACGAGAAGTACATGTTTTCGTATTGTTGTGGGACAAATTTAATGTCGCCATTTTCAACGGCTTCAATCGCTGTTTTAGCCATTGGCTTAACCGCGACATACCACTGATCCGTTAATAACGGTTCAATGACAACACCAGAGCGATCACCATATGGCACTTTTAATCCATGCGGTTCAATTTTTACCAGTAAACCTAAAGTTTCAAACTCAGCAACGACTGCCTTACGAGCCGCGAAACGCTCAAGGCCAGCATAACGGTCAGGCATTGAACCATCAATCGTGCTATTGCTGGTGCCATCAGTATTCACAACTTCTGCAACGCTGCGAATACAGGCGTCAACAGTAAGAATGTTAAACATTGGTAACTGGTGACGTTTACCGACTTCATAATCGTTAAAATCGTGAGCTGGAGTGATTTTTACACAACCTGTTCCGAAATCTTGATCGACATAATCGTCAGCAACGATCGGGATGCGGCGATTAACTATCGGTAAGATAATAAATTTACCAATCAAACTCTGGTACCGTTCATCATCAGGATGAACAGCTACAGCGCTATCGCCCAGCATAGTTTCTGGTCGAGTCGTGGCTATTTCAAGGTAATCTTTACCGTCTGCGGTTAATGCGTCATCGGCTAGTGGATAGCGAAGATGCCACATTGAACCTTGTTTTTCTTTGTTTTCAACTTCAAGATCTGAAATCGCCGTGTGCAATTTTGGATCCCAGTTGACTAGACGTTTACCGCGATAAATTAAATCATCGTCGTACAGTTTTACAAACACTTCTTGCACAGCTTTTGATAAGCCTGCATCCATGGTAAAGCGTTCACGATCCCAATCAACTGAAGCACCTAAGCGGCGAAGCTGCTTAGTAATGGTGCCGCCAGATTCTTTTTTCCAGTCCCAGACTTTATCGATAAACGCATCACGACCAATATCATGACGAGTTTTACCTTCTTCAGCATCAAGCTTACGCTCAACCAACATTTGCGTTGCGATACCAGCGTGATCGGTACCAACTTGCCATAAGGTATTTTTACCTTTCATACGTTGGTAGCGCGTCAAAGTATCCATAATGGTATCTTGAAACGCATGTCCCATGTGCAGGCTGCCCGTCACGTTTGGTGGCGGGATCATAATTGAGTAGTTGCCCTTGCTGGTATCACCGTGGGGTTTAAAATAACCTTGCGCTTCCCAATTTTGGTAAAGCGTTTGTTCTATAGACTGAGGATCGTATGTTTTTTCCATGGGAATATTCTTTCTCAAACAAATTTAAATGCATCTTTGGAGAGGTCTTGAGTTTGTAGCTCAACACTCATTCCACGATATTGCCGATAGCGTTCACGAGCGATCGTTTTTTTAGCGTCATCAGCAGCAACAAAATCGATAATTTGGCTGAAGTTTACCGCAAAAGCAGGGGCTTGGTCTGCAAGATTTATCAATAGATGTCGAATCTGTTGCGGTCCTTGTGGATCAAAACCAATTTCTACTGGTGATCCACCTTTAAGTCCACCACCTTTTAAGTTATGCGGCACAAAAGCACTGGCTTCGAATCGCCATAATAGTTCATCAATCTGATGTGCATCGGTACGATTACCACAATGCACATAAATACGTAACTGCTGTTTATAATAGAAATGAGCTAATCGACAAGCGAATCCTTGTAGTACTTCAATAGCATCAACACTCTCATCTTGTTCCATTAGATAAAATGTGGCTTGGCTCATGGTAAGTTCTCTATTAAAACATCCTTCAAAAAATAAAGGCGAAGCTAATGCTTCGCCTCAGATGTGCATCACTAAGGTTTATTCACCAATTTCTACACCTGAACGATTGATCAAGAACTGAGTCAAAATAGGCACAGGACGACCTGTTGAACCTTTGTTTTTGCCACTATTCCAAGCCGTACCAGCCACATCTAAATGCGCCCAGTTGTACTTTTTAGTAAAGCGAGACAAGAAACACGCCGCAGTAATTGAACCTGCTGGACGACCACCTAAGTTGGTGAAATCAGCAAATGGGCTATCAAGCATATCTTGATACTCATCCCATAACGGCATGCGCCATGCTCTGTCACCACTTTGCTCACCAGCATTTAATAACTCATGCGCTAATGGATTGTGTGACGAGAACAGGCCTGAAGCATGCTTACCTAATGCGATAACACAAGCACCAGTCAATGTTGCCGTGTCAACAACCAACTCAGGGTCAAAACGCTCAACATAGGTTAATACGTCACAAAGTACGAGGCGACCTTCAGCATCAGTATTCAACACTTCAACTGTTTGTCCTGACATCGTGGTTAATATGTCACCCGGACGATATGCATTTCCAGCTGGCATGTTTTCACAACCGGCTAAAATACCAATCACATTAACTGGAAGGTTCATTTCACAAAGTGACTTCATGGTGCCAATAACGCCTGCTGCGCCGCCCATGTCATACTTCATTTCGTCCATACCTTCACCAGGCTTCAACGAAATGCCACCCGCATCAAAAGTCAGACCTTTACCCACCAATACAATTGGCTTATCTGTACTATCTGCGGCGCCTTTATATTCCATTATTGTCATAATAGATTCGTTAGCACTACCACGACCAACCGCAAGATATGAATGCATACCCAACTCAGCCATTTGCTCTTCGCCGATAGTTGAAACCGTCAAATTGTCATAATTTTCGCCCATTTGGCGAGCTTGCGATGCTAAATAAGCTGGGTTACAAATGTTTGGCGGCATATTCGCGACATCACGACACAACTTCATACCTTCAGAAACAGAATTACCATGCTCAATTGCACGCTCACCAGCAGTCAATTCACGACGAGTCGGTACGTTGAACACTAATTTGCGTAAAGGGCGACGAGTTTCATCTTTCACAGATTTTAGTGTGTCAAAGCTGTACAAGCTATCGTTTGTTGTTTCAACGGCTTGACGTACTTTCCAATAAACATCACGGCCTTTAACGTGTAATTCTGACAAGAAGCATACCGCTTCCATAGAACCAGTTTCATTTAATGTATTGATTGTTTTAGCAATGATTTGTTTGTACTGGCGTTCATCAAGTTCACGTTCTTTACCGCAACCCACCAACAAAACACGTTCGCTTAGAACATTTGGAACATGGTGCAACAACAACATTTGGCCTGACTTACCTTCTAAGTCGCCTTTGCGAAGTAAGTTGCTGATATAGCCATCGCTGATTTGATCAAGTTGCTCAGCGATCCCAGATAGACGACGAGGTTCATAAACACCGACCACAATACATGCAGACCGTTGTTTTTCTGGACTACCACTCTTTACGCTAAACTCCATGATCACTCCTAGATTGTTAAAGACAAAAATTATAATTTAAGCACACACGATACATTAAAATGCTGAATTTCAGAGAGACTACAAAGCATTTTTAACGGCCACGAATACATGATAATGACGAACTGTAACTTTAGTGCACTAATATTCCAGTTCTAAAGGTGATATAGTCTGGTTTTTTTGCTGTAATGTAAGCTAAAATCACTGAGTGCAGACAGTTTACATGAAACTTATTCCTATTCCAGCAAAAACACAAGATTAGATTCCGGGCAGGCCTGTGATTGTATTTAGATATTTAATCCGAGAAGTTTTTAAAGCTCAACTCGCTGTTTTAACTGTGTTACTCACCATTTTTATCAGCCAACATTTTGTACGCATCTTAGCCAATGCGACTGATGGTGATTTCCCCGCGTCTTTAATAACCACATTGCTTGCGCTCGAGTTACCCACTTTGGCCGTGTTGATACTCCCTTTAAGCTTATTTCTTGGCGTTATGTTGGCTCACGGCCGAATGTACGCCGAAAATGAGATGACGGTATTTCATAGTGTTGGCATCAGTGAATGGTATGTTACCCGCGTTACTTTGTCCGTGTCGGTGATTTATGTCTTGGTTACTGCCGCACTGTCACTTTATGTTGCCCCTTGGGCAGAAGAGCAGCAAAACCTATTGCTTGAAAAAGCACAATCTGAGGCAGGGTTATCAGCCATTACCCCCGGACGGTTTCAAACCAGTGCCAATGGACGAGCCGTGCTTTTTATTGAAGATAAAGATAAAAAGAATAACTTAACCAATGTTTTTGTTGCTCAGTTGCCTGAAAAGGACAACACCAGCGGCCAGACAAATATTGTGGTTGCCCAGTCAGGTCGAGTCGTCGAGCGCGAAGATGGTGAAAAACAATTGTTGCTTGATCAAGGTGTTCGATATCAAGGCTCTCCCCATGCATTGAACTTCCAAGTCATCGAATTTGGTGGCTATCAAATGCAAATTCAAGACCGAGAGGTCGAAGCGCGTCGTCGTAAATTATCAGCTATGTCTACGATTCAACTGTTCAACTCTGCTGGGCCTGAAGCGGCCGCAGAATTTCATTGGCGCATCGCTATTCCATTGGCCATTATCATGATGACATTAATCGCAGTGCCAATGTCACGAGTCAATACTCGCCAAGGAAAGTTTGCCAAAATGTTCCCTGCCATTTTATTGTATCTCGGTTACTTTGGAATGATGGTTGCAGCTAAGAAAGCACTGGAAGATGAGGTTTATCCGAGTTACTTAGGCATGTGGTGGATTCATTTGTCAGCATTGATTATTGCGATATTACTGCTCAGTAAAGAACGACCTATTGGTGCCAAAATGACGAGTTTCATTAAAGACAAAAAGAAACTCAAAAAAGCTCAACCGAGGGCTGAAAAATGAAAATTATTGATCTCTACATTGCGCGGATATTAATCAGCACTTCAGCATTATGTTTACTTATATTAACGGGGCTTTCTGGCATTATAAAATGGGTCGACCAAATAAGAGTTGTCGGCCGTGGAGCCTACACAATTTTTGATGCAGGCATCTATGTATTGTTTCTTGTTCCACGCGATATTGAATTGTTTTTCCCTATGGCTGTGTTACTGGGAGGACTCATTGGTTTAGGCATGCTTGCGTCGAACTCTGAACTAGTCGTTATGCAAGCATCAGGTCTGTCACGATTTCAAATCACGCTTTCTGTGATGAAAACAGCCATTCCACTCATGTTACTGGTTATGGCACTCAGTGAATGGGGCGCCCCTGTTGCTGAACAAAAAGCTTATGAACTTAGGGCAACTCGAATTTCCAGTGGAAGCTTGATTAAGTCGCGACAAGGTATATGGGCAAAAGACGGTGAGTTTTTCGTCAACATAGGTCAAGTGAATAGTATCAATCGTCTGTCAAACATCACCTTATATAGCTTTGATGAACAGCGAAAATTACGTCATATGGTTTTTGCAAAAAATGCCGATTTTATTGATGGGACTTGGAAAATGCATCAAGTTACTCAAACTCATTTAACGGATGTCAAAATCACGAATAGTAAACTTATCGAATATGATTGGCACTCTACATTAACACCAGACAAACTTAGTGTGGTTTCGGCTAAGCCCGAATCATTGTCGATTCAAGGATTAATTGATTATCTCGACTACCTGAAAATTAACCATCAAGATCCGAGTCAGTATCAACTCGCTCTTTGGCGCAAGATAATGCAGCCATTTACCGTTGCCGTGATGCTGCTTGTGGCGCTGTCATTTATATTTGGACCACTTCGAGCGGTTACTATGGGTGCCAGAGTGTTACTAGGCGTTATTGCCGGTTTCAGTTTTCATATCAGTAATCAAATTTTTGGCCCACTCAGTTTGGTCTATGAATTACCCCCTATTGTTGGTGCAGCGGCACCAAGTTTATTATTTTCATTAATTGCTATTTACTTAATAAGGCGCTGACTGTGAAATACCTACAGGGAATTGGGTTCGTTTTATGGATAGGAGCAATTACAGTTATTTATTTCTGTTTTCCAATGCTCCTAGAAAACCAGAAAGCAATATCAGATGTATCAAGTGCTGTACTATCCTTGATTATGGTATCAGTATCTGTTCCTCTGATAATGGCTGCATTAGGTTGCATACTCCCGAGTGGAATGATTTTACTGAAAAAAGGACAGTGGATTAAATCAGGTTTCAATAAGATCATTTGGACTGGTATTTACGTTTGCAATTCACTATTTGCTATCGCAAGTATTGGCTTTCTTCTATATGTCATTATTTTTGAGTACATACCAAAACAATTTTTCAATGAGAGTACTGAAGTGACTTCAACCAACGTTCGTTTTGCTACCTATAATGCATCGTTCGACCGCAGATCGGCTAATGTATTGCCAGCACAAATGGCGAAAGGCAAGAACCAACAAATTAAAAATGTAGCTGAAGTCATTCAGCGAACCCGCCCTGACGTATTACTATTAAACGAATTTGATCACGATGGTATCGGTGAAGATACAACCGTTGTGAGGAACTTCATCGATAACTTTTTGAAGAAATCTCAAAACGGCGCTGAAGCCATCGATTATCCGTACTTTTACATCGTACCAACCAACACTGGCTTGGCTGAATCTGATTTTAATAATGATGGTAAAGTTACTACGCCAAATGATGCTTATGGTTTTGGTTTCTACCACGGTCAATACGGTTTCATTGTTCTATCGAAATATGAACTAGACACAGATAACTTAAGAAGTTTCCAAGAATTTTTATGGAAGGACATGCCAAATGCAGCATTACCTTCCAATGCTGATGGCAGTTCTTATTACAGTGACAATACATTAGAAAACTTCCGTTTATCATCAAAAAACCACCTTGATTTACCCGTTAAGATCAGCAAAGACAAAACCATTCACTTATTGGCTATGCACCCAACCCCACCTGTATTTGATGGTGCAGAGGACAGAAATGGTCGTCGTAATCACGATGAGATTCGACTGTTTTCAGATTACATTAGTGATAATGACAACAAGAATACTTACCTAGTTGACGATCAAGGTAACAAAGGCGGCCTAGGCGCCAGTGAGTCATTCATTGTTGTCGGAGATTTAAATGCAGACCCTATTGATGGCGATTCATATCAATACGCCATTAAGCAATTACTTAACCACCCTCGCGTAGCTCAAGAAGTCGCAGTTGGTAATAGAGTTCCAGCTTCTAAAGGTGGCGCAGGTTACGCAACAAATAAAGCGTTTAACGGCACTCCGGATTATTGGACTCAAGTATATCCATTACGCTTAGACTACGTACTTCCATCTGTAGATTTGAATGTTGTCGATTCAGGTGTTTATTGGCAAGCAGCAGGTGAAAATTACCGCTACTTATTTGAAAATGGTGCTGGCGAGCAAGGTAAAACAGTCTCTTCAGATCACCGCTTAGTTTGGGTTGATATCAAAATAGACTGATTATTCTGATCATATTTATTACGGCTGAATATAAAGTGATTATTTTACTTACTTAATATTCAGCTATCCATCTGGCATAAATGAGTAACTCTTCATTCAAACCTCTTCACGCGCTTGATATATATTTTAACGATTAATATTAACAAGAATATTAAGTCTAATTCACAGTCAAAGACGACGCTTTGGTTTTAATGTAAATTCAGCAAAACGATCTCTTGAACCATAAATGCTTTTGTATTTTTCAAGCATTAGTTAAACAGTATTCATGAGAATCATTTGTTGTTTGATAAAAAGGTGAATTCCAATGGCCACAGCTTGTATGTCGCGTACTACTTCTGAAATGAGTTCTGTAAACGAAAGCCTTGCATTACAAATATAGCAACAAGGTATAGGTTTAGATCAAAAGAATACAATTACAGTCGATGGGCGCGTTTGCACATACACCCTAGACCATATTTGCACGGAAAATAAAATAATCCCATGGCAGATCGAATTTCATTCAGAAACCCATCAACAATCAATACAACAAATTATTGATCAATATATTGGTTTGATAAGAGCAACATTTGAGACAGAAAACGTAAAGCACGAATCAATCAATTAAGGTACATGTCATCGTGAACATTAAAAAAGCTTACTCTAAATTGGTAATCAATATTCAGAGTATATTAATATTCGGTTATCTTCTGGGACATCCTCCTAATATCCTTTTACAGTATCACTCGACATATTCTCTTCTTGATCATGGTTTTCGTAAAGTGAGTAATATACATGGCAACAATAACTCCTGATAAAACATTGATGGCTGAAAACATTGCACTTCAAGTTTGGTTAACTCCAATCGAAGAAAGCACAAACACAGTTACGGTTGGTGACCGAACTTATGCTTACTCACCTAACTGCCATAAAAGCTGGTTTGATATAAAACCATGGATAATTAAATTCCACATAAAGGACTCAGATTCTGAAGAAATGACTAAGTCTAGAGTAACTAAGGATACCAAAAAAGACATTGAGCTAATCGAAGAAGTCTTTGACGTTGAAGATATTAAACACGAATCATTTCAAGAGCTAATATCACATGGAAGAGCAGTTTTAGTTGAGGAAGAAAATGAATACAAATTTGAACAAATAATCGATGACAGCAAACAACAAAAACCTTTAGAACATGAAGAATTATTACTTATAAAACAAGAGCATGTAGAGTTAGAGGCTTTAAGTTCCTCTACAAATGAAGTCAGTGAGATCTGGAGAGAGACATCTACATATCCATCAAACATAGATACAAACTGGAGTAATATTAATGTATTTATACAAAGCCAGCGAGGGTTAAGTCTGAAATCTGTGATTGAACATTTATCAAATATACCATCTGTCCCAAATAAAATTTCAATGACTCGTCCTCCTGAAATATTTGGTTTTTCTCTACAAAAATTACCAATTAAGCCTCGCTACTATTGCCCAATTACTGAGCTCCCTTTAAACCACAATAATGCAATTCAAATAAAAACGTTGGATCTTCAAACTAAGCAATATGTTTGGAAAACAGTATCTCGAACAGGGGTAAGGCAAATCATACTTACTGGACCGGGTGACTTTAACACTAGAGGATTTCTCTCACACAGAAATGAACTGACGCCTGATGACTTAAGACCTGTCACCGCTAGCAACTTAACCCCTGATTCTGTTTTAAAAAAAATACTCGAAAAAAATGGCATGCCAATTTTATCTGAGTAACAATAATTAAATGGCAAGAGGCAATGATTTAAGTTGCTAATAAAACAAGAGTTTAATATTCTGACTTAGTACTTAAATAAGTGATTCATACATAAGGATATGTAGATGGCAATTGCTAGTGTGCTCACGAGAGCCAGTTGTGGTGTAGATGCACCACCTGTCACCGTTGAGGTTCACCTCAGTAACGGATTACCCGCGTTCAATCTTGTCGGCTTGCCTGAAACTTCAGTTAAAGAAGCTCGAGAGCGAGTTCGAAGCGCACTAATTAATGCAGGTTTCGAATTCCCAATGCGGCGGATCACAGTAAATCTTTCCCCTGCCGATCTCCCGAAACAAGGCGGCCGTTATGATTTGCCGATTGCGATTGGCATTTTAGCGGCATCTGAACAAGTACCTATAAGCAGTTTGAAAGGTCATGAATTTGTGGGTGAGCTGGCACTTTCTGGTCAAATTCAGCCATGCACAGGATTATTACCCGTTATTATCGCGGCCAAAAATAACGATCATAAACTCATCATGCCATTGGCGAATCGCCACGATGCAGAGCTCGTCGATTACCAGCAAGTTTTTTTTGCTAATCAACTCACACAAATTTCGGCTTATTTACATGGTCAAGAAAAACTGGCAGGAGTTGATCCAAGTGCTGAGTGGATTTCACAAGATGAAGACGCATTTCAATATTGCATGAGTGAAGTCATCGGCCAATATCAAGCCAAACAAGCATTAGAGATTACTGCTGCCGGAGGGCACAATTTATTAATGCTTGGTCCACCGGGCACTGGTAAAACAATGTTAGCAAGCCGTATTATGTCGCTTCTGCCTCCATTAAGTTATGACGAAGCACTTGAAGTCGCCGCCATTCATTCTGTCGCAGGTCTCAGCTTAACGCCTAAGCACTTTTTCGATCGCCCTTTCCGCTCGCCTCATCATACTTGTTCGGGGATCTCTTTAGTTGGCGGGGGCAGTGTACCAAAACCCGGTGAGATTTCATTAGCTCATCGCGGCGTATTATTTCTTGATGAAGTTGCTGAGTTTCCACGAAAAGTTTTAGATTGCCTGCGTGAGCCAATGGAAACGGGTGAAATCAGCATTTCACGTGCTGCGGCTAAATTGACGTTTATGAGCCGCTTTCAACTCATTGCAGCTTTAAACCCAAGCCCATGTGGTGATGTAGATGACCAAAGCCGTGCTTCTCCTGCACAAATCCAGCGTTACTTGTCT
>VSKX01072595.1_pt1 | contig 13598 bp, 9 predicted proteins | sample 4799481 | NCBI WGS metagenome assembly VSKX01 (sample SAMN12179537, study PRJNA552185) | sponge metagenome | biome: deep-sea hydrothermal plumes; feature: spots directly above weak diffusing fluid; material: sea water; isolation source: sponge from the Swan site of a hydrothermal vent ...
GAACAGGCTGTATTTACCCGTTGTCATCGCCAATATTTGATTAATAAACGACATATTAAAATGATCGAAAAGCTGGATAATGGGCTTGGAAAATCTCATACCTATAATGGTCATATAATCCCCGTCAGCCGACGCTACCTAAACGAAATGTAACCTTATGCCAACACTCCCATTATCAAATCAATACTATCATCAACTCTATATCGCCTTTTGTGCAGGCGACCAACAAGCCAGTACCGAGTTGGTCAATACCTTTACTCCGCGACTCTTTAATTATATACGCCGCGCTTTTGATAATGAGCAGGCAAGTGATTATGTACAAACAACATGGTTAAAACTCTTTGAATACTGTGGAAAAGCACTCAAACACGACAACTTTGCGGCATGGATTATGCTCATTGCAAAAAATATTGCTCGTGATGAATATCGGCAGCAAAAAACAGCTAAACGTTCTGCTAAAGAACCTTATGAAGCAGAAATGACCGATATCAAGCACAATGAAAAACTAGATCCTGCTTATTTTATGCAAAAAGCAGAACAGCAACAGGTCAATGATAAAAACATAAAACGTTTCACCCAAGCATTAACACAACTTCCCTTAAAACAAAAACAAGCTTTACATCTACAACACTCAGGACACAGTTTAAACGCAATAGCTGAACTAACAGGTGAGAAAAAAGAAACCGTAAAATCTCAGTTACGCCATGCAAAAAATAAACTAAATAAGCTATTGGCAGCTTCATCAGGAGAGCAACAATGAGTAAACAAGACGATCAGCGCACTGATGAGCTGTTTAAATCTCTTTACGAAAAAGCACTTTTAGATGAGGCCTTTCAACAACAACGCATTAGCGATTTACAACAAATTCCTGCTGAAAAACAACCCTTACTCAATGCTAAAGAACAAGCATTTATCAGTGACAAGCCCCCCTCTACCGCATTGATTCAGCAACTCACACAGGCTATACAACAGCACCAAACCACTATCACTAAAAACAAGAAACCTAGCCTCTGGAAAACTATATTTTCACGTGGGAAACAGCGATTTTCGTTCTTATCGCCTGGCATTACCATTCCTTCAGCATTGGCCTTTGGGCTGCTTTTTGGTGTTTTATTCGCACCGTTATTCACCACTCTAACACCTTATTCTGATAATCAATTTCGTGGTGCTGACAATACTGATCATCGTGACACTAGCCCTCAACAATCTATGGAAGAAAACCCACAATACTGGCTTCGCTACATTGCGAGTCTCCTTGAAAAAGGCAAATTGACACTGGCAACAGAAGAGTTGCAGCGTTTCAAACGACACTATCCTGACTTTGAAAAAAATGAATAACCAACAACGCCTATGCTGTGTGCAATGGTCTGTTATGTTGCTAGGAGGTTGGTTGTACTTAGTAACACCACTCCTTGCTGACACACAAAGAAATAACAAAGTAGACAACGAAGAAAATAGGGAAAATAGGGAAAATAGGGAAAATAAGGAAAACACAATGTTTTCCACCCTCTTCCAACAAGGTGATGCTGCTTTCAAGCAAAAAAACTACCAACAAAGCATTGATCGTTACCTAGCGGCATTAGCCATTGGCAAACAGGACAAAACACGCAAAAAGCCCTCTCTAGCGTTACGTTATAAAGGCTATCATCAGCTGGCTATTGCTTCTATGTTGCTAAACCAGCCAGTAGCAGCGATTAATTATCAGCAACAAGCCTATCAACTTGATTCCCAAGCACCACAAGCAATAAAAGATTATGCACTACTGCTTAAATTCGCAGGCGGTCTTTATATTAAGCAAAAAAAATACCCACAAGCCGTGACTCACTTTAAAAAGTCATTAACCCTCAATAAAACATTGTATGACAATGAACAAATTGTTTCCGTATTAGGTGTTTTATCACTTGCCTCTTTACATACGAGAGAAATCGCCCAAGCAGAAAAAACAAGCCTAGAAAAAATACGCTATCAACAACGCTATTTCGCCAGCGACTCAACAGCAATCATTGAGTCATTTTTATTTCTCAACACGATCTATTTCGATCAAGCCAACTATCTTGCCTCGCAAAAACTACTGACAGAAACGTTACGTTACGCTAAAAAACACCGCCTTGAAGATATTAATATACAAATAAAAATCATGAGGTTACTGACTTTAAGCGAAAAAAACCGTGCTCACTACCATGCCGCCAAAAAGTACAACCAACAAGTAACGACACTGCTTGAACAACACCACCCTGAAAAACACCTTGCTATCGCAAACAACAAAGCAACATTAGCAAATATTTTAACGAATCTCTATCAACTGGATGAAGCAGAACAACTCTTTAACGAGGTATTACAACACTACGCATTAGAAGAGAAACAAACCTCACACACTCAATATGAACATTTTTCGCTCACCACATCAACGGCAACTGCACTGAATAATTTAGCCACTCTTTATCGACAACGAGGGCTTTACTCTCTCGCACTCGAAACCTTACAAAAAAGTATCACTCTACAACAACAAGAGCCTGAAAAAACCGATTCTTCCTATGCTGCATTAGTAAAAACGCAGATTAATAAAGCAGTGATGCAACAAGATATTAGTGATTTTAAAGCCGCCAAACAGACCTTATTAAACGCAGAAGCAACCTTAAAACAACACTACGCTAACGATTATTTCGGCTTTTTTCCGCTTTATCATTCGCTGACTAGCTTACACATCACACTTGGTGAATATGCACTGGCAACACAGTACATAGAGAAAAATAAGGCGCTCTTAGTAAAAAATGTCGCTCCCAATGATTTGTATTATGCATGGTTATATGAAAGCCTTTATGCCTTAAAAAAACACCAAGGCGATTTTGCTGAAGCAAAAAAATACGTGTTAAAAAGTTTAAAACTATCGGAAAACTATTTACCCAAAAATCATCCTGATATTGCCAACTTGTATCAAATGCTAGCAGAGATCAACAACGACTTAGGTAATTATGATCAAGCCGAAAAAAATTACCTATACAACATTAAATTACACCAAACGATTCATAACAAAACTCATCCTTCGACCTTAACAGCCTTATTTAAACAAGCACACTTTCATATTGAGCAAGGTCGATTCAAACAAGCAAAACAAACGCTTGAAGCCAATATCATCATCCTTAAGCAACAACGTTATAACACGGAGCTACTCGCAAAACATCTTCATACACTTGGCAAGCTAGAACAACGCATGGGCGCTTATACTATTGCCAAAAAGCACTTACAACATGCGCTTTCTCTATACCAACAATACCTTGTTGATGCAGGACATCATTATTTACTAGAGATAAAAATGAATTTGGCAGAATTAGAGATTGAAAAAGGGAATTATGCACAGGCAACACGTCGGTATACCGCTATTATCAACAAACAACGTGAGCGTCTTCCTAACAGTCGTGTTTACCTACAGCAAACCTTAAGCAAACAGGCACGGTTATATCAAAAAATAGGCGATTACCAACACGCTAAAACAGCACTCAACGAAAGTATACAACTTGCTGAAACACTCTATGCTGAGGGTCATATTAAGCGTTTAAAGGTACGCAGCCAACAAGTAGAGCTGGCTATTCAACAAGGTAATTACACGCAAGCTAGCGAAATAATTCATAAAACACGTCGTATTGCCCAACAAAAACTCCATGCATCACATCCTATTATTGCCTCACTTTACCAACAGCTTGCAAGCGTTCAATACCATCAAGCTCAGTATCAACGCGCCCAAAAAAGCATACAACAAGCCATTACTTATACACAACAAAACTATGGTGACAACCATCCTAAGATTGCCATACAAAAACGCGCTTTAGCCAAACTATATCGTCAAATAGGTGATTTTAATCGTGCTGAACAAACAGCCTTACAAGCCTTAGCGATGACACAGCATTTTCATCAAAACAATCATCCCGATATCGCACAAAGCCTAGCAACATTAGCCTCTATCTACGCACAACAAGGTAATGCAAAAAAAGCCAAGACCTTCCAACAACAAGCCTTAGCGATTAATAAAGCGCTTTATCATCCGTTCCACCCTGATATTGGTGTGGGTTACCGCCAATTAGCACAATTATCAATCACACTAAAAGATTATGTCAGTGCCGAAGAAGAAGCGCTGAAAAGCATCAACCTACTAAAAAAAACCTTACCGATCTCGCACCCCGAACGGTTATTGGCACGGCAAACCTTGGTACACAGTTACTTAAAACAGCAACACTTTGATGCCGCACGCGCACTTATTCAACAAAATATCGACTCTCTGTCGGCTCATACTGATAGCCCTTTATTCGCTCGCACATTACACAATCAAGCAGAACTTTATAGCGGACTGAAACAACCGAAAAAAGCCTTACAGGCTTATCAGCAAGCGCTGGCTATTCATCAACAATTACTCCCTGCTGCTCACCCAACACTCGCCATTGAACAACATGCCTTAGCCAAACTCCAACAACAATTATCCCACCCCATACAGGCACTAAAACACGCAACAGCAGCCAGCGATATACTCAGCAAACATCAATATTTACAACACCATTTTATGCAGCATAACCGTCATAAAAATTCCTATAGCAAGGCCATTTTTATGACCCAACTTCGTTATACACACGCACAAACAACACCCACATATGAACAGCTCAACACCGCATTTAAGAGCTTACAGCAGGCACAAAATCCCCAGCGCCAGCAAACACTCACCCACGCAACACTGCGCTTTAGCACTGATAAAAAGCCAATACAACAACAACTACGTCGCTTATACCGCCTAAAAAGCAACTGGAGAAGTCTCAATGAACAACGTCTGTTCGCCTTAAGCCAGCCAAAAACAGCAGTAATACACCATTACAAACAGTTAAACCAACAATTAGCAACGCTTGATAACCACATCAAACACCTTGATCAACAGCTAAGAAAAAACTTACCACACTATGCGCAATTCACTAATCCACGCCCTGTCTCGCTGAAAAAGGTACAAGCGCTATTACACCCTCATGAAGCACTGATTAGCTTGATTACTGGAGAATCTGATAGCTTTTTATTTATCGTCAAACAAGGTACTGCTACACAATTAATTCGACTTAATACCCATCAAAAACAGTTAAAAAAACAGCTATCACGTCTACGTTATGCCTTAGAAGCAACACCACAAGCGGTTAAACAAGGGCGCTTACCTTTCTTTGACCTCAGACTGGCTTCAACCTTATATCAACAATTATTACAACCTGCTGAAGCCGCACTAAAAAATATCAAGCATCTTATTATTGTCACTGATGACACCTTACAAAACCTGCCTTTTGCAACGTTAATTACACAAGCGATGCCGCATGCTAAAACAAAATCACTGACTCACAACAAGCGCTATACATCAGCTCAGTGGTTAATTAAACGCTTCTCACTGTCACATCTTCCAGCAGTTCATGCCTTGCCCTTACTGCGTGACACAGCAACACACCCCATAGCCACAAAAAACAAAACGTTTATTGGCTTTGGCGATGTTACTTTGAATAAAACCTCCCCCCCCATTAAACTCGCCAACCTCAGCAGAGGCTTGGTTGCTAATGTAGATCAACTACGCCAACTCCCCTACTTGCCTGATACAAAGGACGAGCTTCTCACGCTCGCTCAACTGCTAAAAAGCAATCAAGACAAAAATCTCTATCTCAATAAACGTGCGACTGAAACAACCATTAAACAATTAAGCACTGAGGGTAAACTTGCTGACTATCGTTATATTGCCTTTGCCAGTCACGCCTTACTGGCTAAAGAGGCAAAAACATTTAATGCCCCTGCTGAAGCAGGTATTGTTATGACACCTCCCAAGATAGGTAATACGGCAGATGATGGTTATCTCTCCAGTAGCGAAATTCTTAACTTAACCCTCAATGCAGATATGGTGATTCTTTCGGCCTGTAATACCGCTAACTTAACAGAAGCAAATGAGAGTGGTTTATCGAGCTTATCTAAAGCCTTCTTTCTTGCAGGCACACGTAGTATTTTGGCAAGTCAATGGGCAACCCACTCACTGTCATCAAAGGCATTAACGACGGGTTTATTACAACGCAGCAGCCAACAATCCTCTGCTATTTCCCATGCTGAAGCTTTGCGCCAAAGCATGTTGAAGCATCTGTATTACCAACCTGCTTGTAATCTTTTATGCCAAACACGTGACTGGTTACATATTGCCAAAGCACCACCAACAACACCTTATGCACATCCTGCCTATTGGGCACCGTTTATACTTATTGGTGATGGATAACGTTTGGGTTCAGTGCGATTCCTATAGATGTTCAGATAATTGCGTTCACCGATTAGAAGCAAGTCATGTGTGTTATTTTTTAATCAGAAGCATGTTTGAGCGTAGCGAGTTCCTGCTGATTTAAAAATAATCCACATGGCTGGCTGGATTCGTTGGTGTGAATATAATTATCTGAACATCTATAGCAGGCTTCAAGATGCCCAATAAACTTACACTATTTCTTTATTTCTTTGGATATTTTGAGGAAGTTTTTTGAAAAATGTGAACTATCACACAAAGCCCCCTAAAAACACGGTCTATACTAAATACATAAACATTAAGTACTCTCTAAGAGAAACTTAAAACAACTAAAGACCCCAAGGAATTGTATTATGAAAACCCCAATGATCGTTATACTTCTTACTCTATTCAGCACCACTGCAATCGCTGATGCTCAACAGCCCAATGGCGCAACACAAAGCGTTGTTAATATCAATGAACAAGTAGGCACAGGCAACACCTCGGTTATTACTTCAGATCAACGCCAATTATTACTCAATGCCGATTCTACACATTATCCGAGTGATCATTCACAACGCCAAGGTCTCAGCCAACATGCGGTGAATGTCAGCCGTCAAAGCGGTGCAAATAATGTGTCTTTGATTACGTCAAGACAAACGCAACGCAGTATTAATGTTGCGCCCTCTCAGGGAACAAGCAGAAACAGCCAAGCACAAAACAATAGCGCCAGCCAACATGCCATTAATGCAAGTCAACAAATTGGATCGTTTAACGTAAGTGTGATTAAAAATCGTCAAACCAGTATTCAAGGTAATAGCATGGCTAACTTGCCTCGTTTTACAGGTAGCGCTTGGGCAGCAACAATTTACTCAGGTTCACATTCTAGTAGTTCTTCTAGTGCTAACTAATTTTATTGTATAGATTTTACCTCGTTCCCAGCGTCACGCTGGGAATGCGCTCACCTACCTTCTTAACTCAATCTCACCCAACTGAAGATCATCATAACGAGGACGCGAGTTCTTGCGCCTTTTTCGTTTTTCTTGCACAGAGGGTTTTACGTTGAGTCTTTTTTTGCGAAAACGTTTCTGAACGTATGTGCTTAATGCCTCGTCCTTTTAAAACACCTGAGGCATTTAAATCAGCATTTTTTCGACACCACATTGTAGGCATTTAAACACTGCTTGTGTTTTGCGATTGTCTTTGTGTGTAAATCCACATTCCTGACTGGAGTAATGTGGATTTACTTTGATAAAGGGTGATAAAACCATCCCATTAATTATTTTTTGCAAAAAAATAGGCTGACTTTGCGAAAACAAAGCCAGCCTATTTCGAATAGCTGGTGGGCCTAGAAGGACTCGAACCTTCGACCAACGGATTATGAGTCCGGTGCTCTAACCAACTGAGCTACAGGCCCTTTTTTATTGCTCTATATTATTGTTTTATAAAGCAATAATGCTCTTAGTCAGGTTTGGGTGCTTCTGAGTCTGTATCTAAGAAAGAGCGTAGCATATCCGATCTTGAAGGATGACGCAATTTTCTTAGCGCCTTTGCTTCAATTTGTCGAATCCTTTCACGCGTTACATCAAATTGCTTACCAACCTCTTCCAACGTGTGATCCGTATTCATCCCAATGCCAAAGCGCATCCGCAATACTTTTGCTTCACGTGATGTCAAACTGCTTAATGCATCATGCGTCGTATTCGACAAGCCAATGGTCGTTGCTTTATCAACAGGTGACATGACACTGCCATCTTCAATAAAGTCACCTAATGAAGAATCTTCATCATCACCAATAGGCGTTTCCATTGAAATAGGCTCTTTAGCAATCTTAAGTACCTTACGCACCTTTATTTCTGGCATATCCATTTCTTCTGCCAATTCTTCAGGGGTTGCATCACGACCTTTTTCTTGCAATAACTTACGTGAAATGCGATTGAGTTTATTAATCGTTTCAATCATATGCACAGGAATACGAATAGTACGTGCTTGGTCAGCTATTGAACGGGTAATGGCTTGACGTATCCACCATGTTGCATACGTTGAGAACTTATAACCACGGCGATATTCAAACTTATCGACCGCTTTCATCAAACCGATATTACCTTCTTGAATCAAATCTAAGAACTGTAACCCTCGATTAGTGTATTTCTTTGCAATTGAGATAACAAGACGTAGGTTCGCCTCAACCATCTCTTTTTTCGCACGCCGTGCCTTCGCTTCACCAACCGACATATTACGATTAATGTCTTTAATTTGCGGAATAGTCAGGAAAGTACGCTTTTCTAAGTTCAGCAATTTTTGCTGAACTTCTTGTACATCATCAAGATAAACTTCTAACTTATCTGCTATCGCTTTATGGTCAGCTAAATAGTTAGGCAACCAATCAAGATCTGTTTCATTTTTAGGGAAATAGGTAATAAAATCTCTACGCGACATTCCCCCATATTGCACACAAATCTTTAACGCCTGACGTTCACAACTACGAATTTCATCAATAACGTGTAGCAGATTTTTCGTCAACTCACTCGTAATTATTGGTGTTAGCTTAAATTCTAGTAATTTTTGTTGCTGTTTAACACGAGCTGCTAACACAGCCTCTTCATCACCTGTCTCACAGGCGGTGCAAACAGCATTATAACATTGTCGCAGTTCAGTAAACTTGAGCTTTGCTTCTTCTAGATCTATCCCCGTATCTACAACAGCTTCTTCCTCCTCGTCATCGTCATCATCTTTTTTTGCATTAATATTAGCAATTTCTTTTGATGCATTCGGATCAACAAAACCAACGATCAGATCTCTAAGCCGCATTTTTTCTGCTTCACACAGCTCATATTTATGCAGCATCATTGAAGCAGAACCTGGACACAGCGTTAAGGCTCTTAATGCTTCTTCTAAGCCTTCTTCAATACGGATAGCAATTTCTATCTCGTCCTCACGGGTCAATAACTCGACTGTTCCCATTTCACGCATATACATACGCACAGGATCAGTGGTTCGTCCAAAGTTATCGGCATTGACTATCGCCTCAGCTGCTTCCTCTGTCTCATCATCAGAATCAACATTGTCATCATTCAGAATGCTACTCGCACCATCTGTTTCAGGCGCATTTTCATGAACCGATATCCCCATATCGCCAATCATGCTAACAATGTCTTCGATTTGTTCAGGATCAACAATATGGTCAGGCAAGTGATCATTAATCTCTGTGTAGGTTAAGTATCCTTGCTCTTTACCTTTTGCTATCAGCTTCTTTAAGCCTGTTTTTTCCTGTTCTCTATCACTCATGTTACTTGAATTCCCAAAAAACATAAGCGGGCATGTTATTGATAAAACAGATAATGCATTGCAACAAATGACTAATAAAATAGCAAATTGCAATAATTTAAGAATTTAGGTCGCCCACATTGACCAAAAATCCTAGAGCTAATTAAGTATGTTAATAATATTAAGGTGAGTATGAAGTCGTATACTACCTCTTGTTGATCATTATATTGCACTGTTGCATTATAAGTATTCAACCTTATTACTCAATACGCTCTGAATGATTGCACTCACTCAACAAGGCTAGTAAGTCTCGTTTCTCAAGGTTGTCCAATCCATTAATCCGTTCTTTTTGTAATAAATATTCTAATTTCTTTTCATAAGCCTGTTTGCGAATTTGTCGCAAGCAATCCTTAATTTCTCTGGCAAGCATCGCATCATCATCTGATTTGGGTTGCCATTTCATAAGGCTAACTATAGAGGCTTCATGCTGGGTGTTTCTCCACCTATCTAAGATAGCAGCCGCGTTAATATGGGGACTTTCTTCGATAGTTTCAATAAGTTTAGCTAATAAAATTACTCCTGGTAAATTAAACATCACAATCTCTTTTAAATTGCTTACTTCTGATGCTAATGCAGGACGATGTAGCAATAATGTGATGGCGTAACGAATAGGTGTAATACGCACCTTTCGATCATTTAGTCGCGAAAAATCCTGTTTTGGTTCAGCATGTGTCCGCCTTCTTTTTCGCTTAGTGAAGATCGCTAGATCAATAGAGGCTAAACGAGCCACATCCATTTTAAGCTGATCACAAATCAGACCATCTGGCATCGTTTGTAATAACTGATCGGCTTCAGCAAGAAAACGCGCCTTTCCTTCACGTGTACTTAAATTATGCGATTTAGATAAATGCTCAATAAGATAATCCGTTATAGAAATACTATCGCGTTGCAGCGATGTTTCAAATGCCTCTCCTCCTATTTTTCGTACCTGTGAATCAGGATCTTCCCCCATCGGTAGAAATAAGAAGCGAATATCTTTGCCATCACGTAAAACCGTGAGTGAATTTTGTAATGCTCGCCAAGCAGCTTCTCGCCCTGCACGATCGCCATCGAAACAAAAAATAACTTCTGACACAGCCCTAAACAAATGCCCTATATGCTCTTTAGTTGTCGCCGTACCTAACGTCGCAACCGCATAGCTTATATCAAACTGTGCCAGAGCAATCACATCCATATAGCCTTCGACAACAACGATACGGCTTAGTTTCCGTGTATGCTGGCGCGCTTCATAAAAGCCGTATAACTCAGTACCTTTATGAAAAAGAGTGGTTTCTGGCGAATTAAGGTATTTAGGACTGCCATCCCCCATCACCCGCCCACCAAAACCAATCGTACGTCCTCGTCGATCAACAATCGGGAACATAATACGATCACGAAAACGGTCGTATACACGCCCTTGTTCGTTTTTAATCAGCAACCCTACATCCAACAACTGCTGTTCTGTATAAGATTGAGCCGAATTTTGTGCTGATTGTTGTACAGACCGCCGAGAAAACTGTTTGCTCACTGCATCCCAGCCCTCAGGAATATACCCCAGTGAATAACGCTCAATAACCTCGCGACTTAAACCTCGTTGCTCTAAATAAGCATGTGCCGTACTGTTTTTTTGCAAATGCTGCTGATAATAATGAGCAACCTCTTCCATTAACGTATAGAGATTTTTATTTTTTTGCTGCACTCGCGCTGCGGCTTCCGCCTTTTTGCCTTTTTCGCGAGGTACACTAAGCCCTTGATGCGCTGCTAAAGACTCAACCGCCTCAACAAAGTCCAGATGCTCATAAGCCATCATAAAGCTAATAGCCGTACCACTTACCCCACAACCAAAACAATAGTAAAATTGCTTAACAGGGTTGACCATAAACGAAGGCGTTTTTTCGCTATGAAAAGGGCAACATGCTGCATACAATTGCCCTTTCTTTTTTAGGCTCACTCGCGCATGAATGGTATCGACAATATCCACGCGTGTTAGTAAATCATCAATAAAGTTTCTGGGAATTAGCCCTGACATTGAGATGGTCTTTCCTAGTTATTAACCGTATATACAACGTGAAAGATGATAAGCTTTGCATGACCGCAACGCAACGATAAGGAGCCGTTTATGCAAAATATGAACAATCTGAAACAATGCTTAACCCCTGAGCAGTATAAGGTAACACAGGAAAATGGCACTGAGCCGCCCTTCCAAAATGCTTACTGGAATAACCATGAAAAAGGTATTTATGTTGACATCGTGTCAGGCGAAGTATTGTTTAGTTCACCCGATAAATTTGACTCAGGAACAGGCTGGCCGAGTTTTTCAAAGCCCTTTATCGAGCGTCATGTCACTGAACATACCGACAGTTCATTATTTCCACCACGTACCGAAGTCCGCTCCAAACAGGCAAATTCACATCTTGGCCATGTTTTTAATGATGGTCCAGCAGAAACAGGATTGCGTTACTGTATTAATTCAGCGGCATTACGCTTTATTCCCTTAGAAGAAATGGAAGCAGAAGGTTATGGTGAGCATAAAAATCGTATAAAATAGGCAGCTAAGAACTCTAAACGGCTACTTAATTACACATTCATCCCCTTAAAGACACTTAAGACACTTTTATTTATGAATCAACAAGAGAAAAAAGTAGCTGCCTCGTTAGCTGCTGTTTATTCTGTGCGGATGCTTGGGCTATTTATGATATTGCCCGTCTTGCCCTTGTTTGAAAGCCACTATACCGTTACGCCTTTTCTAATAGGGCTAGCCATTGGTATCTATGGACTTTCACAAGCATTATTCCAGATTCCTCTTGGTTTATTATCCGATAAAATCGGACGCAAACCCGTGATCATTGGCGGTTTAAGTATTTTTGCCCTTGGCAGCCTCGTTGCAGCACTCGCTGATGGCAATATTTATATTATTATTGCTGGGAGAGCGCTACAAGGTACAGGTGCTATCGCTGCTGCGACAATGGCACTGGCTGCTGATCTGACCCGCGAAGAACATCGAGCCAAGATTATGGCAAGCATTGGTATGAGTATAGGCGTTGCCTTTGCCGTAGCCATGGTCATTGGGCCGATTATTTACCAATGGATCGGACTATCAGGTATTTTTTGGTTCACCCTACTCTTAGCATTAATTGGCATTGTGTTAATTATCGTTGCCGTTCCGACTCCCATAAAAACCTATGCCCATCGTGATGCAGGGATTGTTCAAGGTTATCTAAAACCTGCATTAAGTAATGCGTCATTACTACGCATGAATGCGGGCGTGTTCTTTTTACACTTGATTATGACAGCCAATTTTTCAGTCATTCCACTGATTTTAAAAAATGATATGGGCTTTAGCACGGCTGAGCACTGGAAAATTTATCTCCCTGTTTTTATTGTTTCTTTTGTATTGTCTGTCCCCTTAATTATCATTGCTGAAAAATATCAAAAAATAAAACCACTGTTGCTACTGTCTATTATTACCTTAATTATTGCACAGCTGCTATTTGGCATGGGATACCAACTCACAACCCCGATGTTGTTTGCCTTTCTCCTCTTTTTCGTTGGCTTTAATTTTTTAGAAGCCATCCAACCTTCGCTGGTTGCTAAATACTCGCATGTCGATACCAAAGGCACTGCAATGGGTATCTTTAGCACTGCACAGTTTTCGGGGATTTTTATTGGTGGCATACTGGGTGGTTTTGTTGCCATGCAATGGGGCAGCAGTGGCGTATTTTATCTAGGCGCAGTAATGGCAGCAGCTTGGCTACTAATAGCCATTGGCTTGCCAACACCTGAGTTCCATAAAGCTAAAATCATTCGCTTAAAACCAGAATGGTTAAATAAACCTGATGAAGCCATTCAACAACTGATGCAAATAGCAGGGGTAAAAGAAGTCTCTATTGCCATTGATGAAGGCATGGCTTACTTAAAAGTAAAAGTCCAAGAACTTGATGAAGACAAATTATTGCATTACCAAGTTGTAAGAGCCGTTTAAAACGATTCTATAGATATTCACTTATTAAATTTCCGCGCCCTTCGA
>VSKX01039204.1_pt1 | contig 13594 bp, 11 predicted proteins | sample 4799481 | NCBI WGS metagenome assembly VSKX01 (sample SAMN12179537, study PRJNA552185) | sponge metagenome | biome: deep-sea hydrothermal plumes; feature: spots directly above weak diffusing fluid; material: sea water; isolation source: sponge from the Swan site of a hydrothermal vent ...
GTAGCAATACTTCGGACAGTTTTCAATTAGGTGACAATAACAGCCAAGTAAGTTATTGAATTTTATAGAATTGCATTTTTAAAAACACTTTCAATAATATGTTGAAATTCAATGAATTATAAAAAATGTCCGAACTATTGTGTAGTAGGTTTCACTTTATTAGATAGGCAACTCAATCAAATGCATTGGAATAATAAAGCTAAAACAGCTGCCTTCCCCAACTTCACTCGTAACGGTCAGCTCACTATGGTGATGGCTCAGTGCGTGTTTGACAATCGCTAACCCTAAGCCACTTCCACCAGTTTTACGTGAACGAGCATCGTCAACTCGGTAGAACCGCTCAGTTAACCGAAGAATGTGCTGAGATGCGATTCCAAAACCATTATCTGTCACACTAAACTGCGCTCCTGAGGGCACTATGGTCCAGCGTACTTGAATTTTACTACCCGGTTCAGAGTAACGAATCGCATTAGAAACTAAATTAATACAAGCACTGAATAACTGCGCTTCGTTACCGTGTGGATTAATATCTGCAGCACAAGTGAATTCGAGTTGATATTGCCCTTGTGCCAGTGCTTTTGCCTCTTCCTCTAGCAGGCTCATCATGTGAGACATGTCGATGGTATTTTGAAGATCAACGTCAGCGGCGTCTTCAATTCTTGATAACGCAAGCAACTGCTCAACCATGGACTTCATCCGCTTCGACTGTTGATTCATCAATTTTAGTGCTTGCTGGTTCATATCATCTTCGGGAATAGTATCTTGCATCATTTCAAGATAACCCTGCAGCACGGTAAGCGGTGTTTTTAGTTCATGAGACACATTGGCAACAAATTCCCTTCTCATTCCTTCTAGATGCCGTATACGAGTAATATCCCTTGCTATCAAAAGTAGCTGCCTATTGCCATACGTCATGAGTCGAATTTCAAGTATACGTTGTTCTGATACAGGAGAGGTGAGTTCCAAAGGTTCTTGAAAATCTGATTTTTTTAGATAAGTAGAAAAGTCGGGATGCCTGATTAAGTTATCAATTCGTTGGCCATTATCTTGAGGCCAGACCAATCCAAGGTTCAACTGTGCTAATTTATTGCACCATTGGATGTTATGTTGTGAGTCTAAAACTATGGCGGCATCAGGCAATGCTTCTGCACCTTGTCGAAAACGAGCTAATAGCGAGGCAAGTTGTCCAACTCGTCGTCTATTTTTTCCTTGTAATCGATAAATACCGTTAAAAACACCTTCCCAACTTCCGCTCCCTTGAGGCGGTGTTAATCGCTTATCAAGCCATAACCAATAGTTTAGACGGGTGAGTTGACGATAGTTCCACAATAAAAGCAGAAGACTACCGAATAATAATGAAAGCGTAATTTGTTTGAGAATGATTCCGATGAGCAAAAAAACTAAAAAAAAGACAACAATGCGTGTTGCTAGACGATAGCCAGAATAAGACTCATACATAAAATTTCCCGAGGTTGTTCGCGAGAACCAATAAAAACATTGAAGATGTCACTATCTTATAGCGACAACTTTGATAGTAAAAACATTATTTTTTAGTTTGTTACAATAGAAAAGTGCCTGTCACCGTAAATAAGACGGGCAAATAGTAAGCATTACATACGCGAAGAAAAACGGTAGCCCGCACCACGAACCGTTTGGATCAACCTATCATGACCTGAAGGCTCAACAGCTTTTCTCAATCTACGAATGTGAACATCAACAGTTCTGTCTTCAACGTATACATTTGTACCCCAAACATTGTCGAGTAGTTGTTCACGGCTATAAACACGCTCTGGGTGAGTCATGAAGAAGTGCAATAAACGGAACTCCGTTGGCCCCATGTCCAGCACACCATCTCCAACAGAAACTCTATGACTGATAGGATCTAATTGTAATCCTTGCACATCAATTGTTTCTTCTAAGCGAGTAGGTGCCGTTCGACGTAACACCGCTTTAATTCTCGCGACCAACTCTTTCGGGGAAAATGGCTTAGTCATATAGTCGTCTGCTCCGACCTCTAAACCTTTAACTTTGTCTTCTTCTTCGCCACGAGCGGTTAACATAATAATTGGGATCTGACGGGTGAATTCGTCTTGTTTAATGACTTTCGCAAATTGAATGCCATTTCCACCTGGAAACATCCAATCTAATAACACTAAATCTGGGTATGGCTCTTTAAGCGCAGCAACAGCAGAGTCAAAGTCATCTGCTGAAATTGTGGTAAAGCCATGTTGTTCCAATACAAAGGTCAACATCTCCCTGATGGCTAATTCATCTTCGACGATCAAAATCCTTGCTGTCATAATTGACTCTCTGCTTTGGTGTTTTGCGGTTATCTTATTAAATATAAGGACTATTACAGAATTATGAATCACGTTCCAAATTGTGTCATAAGTTTGTAGTTTTTTTGAAACATTTCATTATTTTCACGTTTTATACTTTTAACATACTAAATGTCGTATACAAAAGAGGTCTTACGGCCTCTTCAAAATACATTTAGAATTTATGTTCAATGCCTACACCGACGTAGTCATTATCTTTACTTAATGCTTCATCTGAACGTGTGCTATAAAATGCGAACACTTTCGTTGGCTTTCCTAGTTTGTAATCAGCACCTACTGACCAAGAGTCACCTTTATCTTCCATATCTTGGAATTGGCTTTTCAATGTTACTTTATCAATCGTATAAGCTGCACTGACTAGATAACCAGTTTTGCTTTCACTGCCAGCTTTTAAAGACTCTTGTTGCTGAACCATACCACCTAACTTAAGTGCGCCAATTTTACCTTGAACGGTTGCACGTAAAATATCATAGCCAGCAACTTCGGCATCATAAGCCACTGATGCGAATATTTTGGATTTCTTAAGTTTTGCGTCACCATACATTGCCGCTAGACTAATCCCTGTGTCATCTTCGCCTTGCTTATTGTCACCTTCAGCCGTGTATGTTGCACCGAATTTAAAGTTTGAAAATGATGGAGATAAATATGTCACAGTTTGTGCTAAACGGTTATCACCTTTGAAAAGGTTCTTAATATCACCATTTAAATCATTAAATTGATCTATTTTGCCTTGTGATTTTTTAGTTACCGTGTCGTTACGGCCAACAGCAACTGAACCAAAATTGCCTTTCAATCCGATAAATTGGCTGCGCGCAGTGAAGTTATCTGAACTTGAAGAGTCTGTATTCACTTGATACTCAATGGTATAAAAGGCTTCAAGTGAATTACCTAAATCGAATGCGCCCTTTACGCCTAAACGTGAAGCATTACTCTGTATTTTTGTTTCGTCAGTATTGGTTATTTCACCGGAATCATTTTTTGTATAGTAATCACTTTTCTGAGCAGTTACGTTTAATTTACCGTAGACAGTAACGCCATCAGCAGCTAATGCAGTTCCAGTAGTAAGTGCAGCTACTAAAGAAGCTAATCCCGTTTTGTTAAGCGTTTTCATCATAATTTCCTTGTGATGACAGTTTCATCTGGGGGATTTAATTTACTTGTTGCAAATATTGCAATATTTATGTTTCAGTTTTATTGCAAGACTGAAATAAAATCGCCTTAATTGTGACATGAAACTATCTTATTATTGACACGAGAATTTCAAAAAAGAGGATTATAGCGATTTCTGTTTTATCTGTGTTTAATTCACCTTAAAGATGTCAGCTAATAGTCAAATTCAACCTTGTATCTTATACGGCTTATATTACTTACCGTTGTTTTAGCTGATAACCGTAAAGCGTCAATCATTAGAAACACACCTTTGCTTTACCCTAAAAGCCTTATCACTTAAACTGCATCTTTACTTTTTTGAGACTATTACTATGTGGTTTAAAAACCTTACCTTATATCGCTTTAACAAACCTTTTTCTGTTGATGTCGACACGTTAGAAGACGCCTTATCAGGTTTTAGTTTCACTCCTTGCTCAAGCCAAGATGTGAGCAAGTTAGGCTTTAGCCCTGCATTTGGCAAATTGGGTGAAACGTTAGTGCATTCAGCGAATGGCAACCATTTATTTTGCATAACGAAAGAAGAGAAAATGTTACCTTCTCAAGTAATCAAAGAAGCATTAGAAGAAAAAGTTGCTGTAATCGAAGAGCAAGAGTCTCGTAAAGTGACTAAAAAAGAAAAAGACGGCCTCAAAGATGAAATCGTCATGACATTGTTGCCTCGTGCTTTTTCGCGTCGTAGCCAAATTCGTGCACTTATCATGCCTGCAATGCAACTCATTCTAGTCGACAGTTCAAGTGCAACAAAAGCTGAAGAACTTTTAGCGCTACTTCGCAAAGCACTGGGCAGTTTGCCAATTGTTCCAGTTACTTATAGCCGTCCAATTGAAGATAGCCTCACTGAATGGTTGGTTAAAAATGTTGTTCCTGCTGCTTTTGAAGTTCAAGACGAAGCCGAGTTAAAATCGGTTTCTGATGAAGGTGGAATTGTTCGTTTTAAACAACAAGAATTGTTTGAAGAAGAAGTATTGGCGCACATTGAAAACGGTAAACAAGTACACAAGCTTGCACTTTATTTTGGTCAATCTGTCGCTTTCGTTATGCAGTCAGACGCAAGCTTAAAACGCTTAAAATTTTCGGAAGAGTTTCGGGCGAGTAATGATGAAGTGGGTAATGAAGATCCACTTGCTCGCTTAGATGCTGATTTCGCACTGATGTGTGGTGAATTTGAAGCATTACTTAAAGCCGTTATTGAAGCCTTTGGTGGAATAGAAGAGCAAGCGTAGATCTGCCCTGATCGGAGATTGCTTGTAATGTAGTCAAAGCTGTGCTTAGCTTGCAAGTAAAAGTAACGCACATAAAGCTTAAAATTCATGAAGATAAAAATCAAATTTAAAGCATGGTCATGCATTATCGCAATGGTATGCTTTATTTTTTATTATTCCATTAGCTCTTTTATGGAATTTGGTGTCCAGCAAGATATGCTGACTGACGTCACGCTTGTGCTCATGATGTTTTTCCTACTTAAATCCTTCTTTCAATATCCTATCAAATCGCTAGCTCTACTGTCTTTATTGCTGGCTTTAACTAATGAAATAGCACAATTTATTCAATACCTTAGCTTAATTGAATTACATCAGAGCCCTCTCGCTTGGGCTGTAATGGGAAATCATTATCAATTGGTCGAATTGTTGGCTTATTTATTAGGTTATCTCATTATTATTTTTGGCGGCTATCTGCAAACTCAATATCGTCTGTGGCGACGTTTTACAACTGACTCTTAATCAAAATTCAGTTTTCAAACCCAGCTTATATTTCTGTTGATTCTCTTTTATCATTACATGTTATGATCGACTTACGAGAGCTATATCACACTATTTTATATACCTAAAAATTAAATAAAACTCTTAAGGAGGCTCAATGCAAGCCCTTGTTGCTGTTGTTATGGGGTCAAAAAGTGACTGGCCCACTATGGAAGCTGCCGTTGAGATTATGGACTTATTACAAGTGCCATATCATGTTGAGGTTATTTCGGCACATAGAACGCCAGACAAGCTGATGCAATTTGCAGATACTGCTGCAAGTAAAGGCTTTCAAGTCATTATTGGTGGCGCTGGCGGTGCGGCTCATTTACCTGGAATGATAGCGTCTAAAACGCGTTTACCTGTTTTAGGCGTTCCAGTTCAAAGCAAAGCATTATCAGGAATGGACAGTTTATTATCTATCGTTCAAATGCCAAAAGGTGTTGCGGTTGGTACATTAGCAATTGGTACTGCTGGGGCGTTTAATGCGGGCTTATTAGCTTGCCAAATGCTAGCAAATAACGACCCTGATTTGGCAAATCGAATTGATGCATTCAGAGCAAAGCAAACCGAAACGATACTTCAAAATCCAGATCCTAGAGATAACACATGAATAAAATTCCTAAAGTTTGGATTTTAGGTAATGGCCAGCTTGGAGCTATGTTAACCCATGCATCTCAGCCATTAGCCATAAATGTAGAAGCTATTGATATTGTTAATCCAGATAATCGAACTCTGCCAATGTCCAGCAACGACATTGTTACCGCTGAACGTGAGCAATGGCCAGAATCTGCACTTAGCCTTCAGTTGAGTGAACATCCTAATTTCATAAATAGCTCTGTTTTTGGTCTTCTTGCCGATAGATATACGCAAAAAAGTTTATTGAATGAGCTCTCTATCGATAGTGCACCATGGCAATTAGTAGACGACGAAATTTCAGAAGAACAGTTACACCAGAAACACGGCTCAAATGTACTGCTAAAACGCAGAACAGGCGGCTATGATGGTAAAGGTCAACATTGGTTAAGGCAAACCGCTGAGTCTGCTATTCCAACAGATTGGCGTAATGAAGCGATTGCTGAGCAAGCGATAAACTTCGATGAAGAAATGTCGTTAGTTGGAGTACGCCAATCCAACGGCGAATGCATTTTTTACCCGCTGACGTTGAATCTACACCAAGATGGCATTTTGATGGTATCTATTGCTCCTTTATCTCGCTTATCACATCTTCAAGCTCAAGCAGAATCAATGCTATCAAGCATTATGAATGAACTTGACTATATTGGTGTTATGGCGATGGAGTGCTTTAGAGTTGGTGACAAGCTACTTGTGAACGAGCTTGCACCACGCGTTCATAATTCAGGGCATTGGACTCAAGCGGGTTCTCATATCGATCAATTTCAATTACACATGAGAGCCCTGTGTAATTTACCTATTCCTCAACCAAAAATTAACTTTAATTGTGCCATGGTAAATTTAATTGGTGTTGATAACGATCATCGATGGTTATCACTATCCAATGCTGAACTGTATTGGTATGACAAAGAAGTGCGCCAAGGTCGTAAAGTAGGACATCTGAATTTATCAATTGACGATGTAAATACGACTAAAAACAGCATTGCTCAATTAAAGAAATGGTTACCTGAACAATATCAAGCACCATTAGAATGGCTACTTTCTGAAGTTTGCTGACAATAAAATTGTTCAATGAAGGCTCATTTTTATCTTTTAGAATGAGCCTTTTCATAAGCATAAACTCAATTAACTACAGTCGACATCAACTCTTTCATTTACATATTCACTCAGATCTAGCACTTTATTGTACGAACAAGTAAAATAGCTGCACATAATAGGATTTTAATAACAAGATATTGCTATAACATCATGTTCTCAGAGCGGATTGTTAGGTGGGTATATTGTACATTTAGGTGTAGTGCAGTGAAGCAGCAAGATAATTTAAAAACAAAAAAAATTGATCGTTTAGACCTTCGTTATCATGTTCTATTACTCTTACTTCCACTTTTACTCATTATATTTAGCTTTCAGCTATTAACGTCGTTCTCTTCGAGCAGCTATCTTGCCACCATTTTAATGTGCATGATTTACTTGGTTGGTTATAGCCTTTGTTATTACCTGCACCAAGGCCGTCTAACTCGTCTATGGCAACATCTTGAACACGTCATCAATATTAATGACGCAACTTATGAGCTCGTTCGGCTTTCGAATCAATACCAAGATCAACACGCTTTTTTAAATGCCCTCCTCCAAAAAGCGGTAAGCTCAATTAACGGTGCGGAAATGGGGAGTATTATTTTAGTCGACCCCAAAACCAACGAACTGAAGTTTGATGCCGTCGTTGGGTTGGATATCAATAAATTAAGCAAAGTGCGGTTTTCGTTAGAAGAAACTTTTGAATATCGTTTAACTAATGGTAAATGTGATCGCGTAGTCGTAATTAATGATATGAATGATATTAATAAAAAAAGCTCACTTAGTAGCGATGAACAAGATATCTTACTCAATGCATCAGACAATCCTATCCGTTCAACACTATCAACTCCGATTCATATCGACGGCAAGCTTTACGCGATGCTCAACTTAGACAGTACTCGCTTTGGTGCCTTTAGTCATTACGACAGTAATTTGGTTTCAATTCTCACTCAAGAAGCGTGTAATGCAATTACCTTATTTAAAAAGAATCAAGAAATTCATAAGTTAGCCAATTTTGACCCTCACACTCAGCTTTGCAATAGACAACACTTCGAGCAACTTTTAACCTCATGGAAAGTTAAGCCTCATCTTGGCTCATTTATGGCGATTATCGACATGGATAACCTAAAAGAAATTAACGATAATTTGGGACATCAAGCTGGTGATACCGCAATTAAAGCACTTGCTGAAGGGTTAAAGAAGTATTGGTCAGATCCAAGTTTAACAGGTCGATTTGGTGGAGATGAGTTTGTTCTATTAGCCTATGGTCCCCAACAAAAATTTAAGCTTGAAGTTGAACAGTTACAAAATCAACTTATTCTCGATGATGGGATTCAATTTAGCTACGGTGTTGCAGAATATTGTGGCGATTGGCAGAACACATTTAAGCAAGCTGATACTGAAATGTATCTACAAAAGAGAGCAAAAAAATCAACCGCACGCAGAGTAAGACATACTCCGCATTTGGTCAGCTAATATAAACTAGTAATCAATGAAAGTGCTCGATTCAGAGCATCTTCAACGATTACAAGTATAGAAACTGTTAACTAAAAAAGAGTCGCCATAGCCATGACCTATCCAGCTCTTTTTTGCAGCTTTTATATTGTTTGGCGTACCGAGATGAACGATATCCAACTTTTTTCGCCACCTTCACAAGCCAAGCCTTTTTGTTATAGCTGCCTTTGCGATACCCACCCCAACCTTCGTGATAGTTTAAGTACTGCAGGCGCGCATTCCATTTCGGCACACCATTAATTTTATGCGTTTTGGTAATAAACCAACCCATAAAGTCCATCGCATCATCAAAATCACTTCGACTCGACCAGTTATTACCTGTCTCTTTAACATAGTCATCCCATGTCATCGTTTTTGCTTGAGCGTATCCATAAGCTGAACTTGCACGACCCGTTGGAATAAAACCTAAAAAATATTCCATAGGCGGTGCGGCATTATGCTTAAATGAACTTTCTTGATACATCATTGCGATAGGAACATGTATAGGCACACCCCACTTGTCACGGGCATCTGTCGCAGCGTCATACCACGCGCGATGTTCTCTAAATATTTCACAAATGTTGTCTGGGTTTTTAGGTGGAGGCGTTGCGCAACCACCGATTAATAAGCAAGTGATTCCTATAAGCGCATATTTTTTATTCATGTTCATCCCTACGAAACATCGTTCATCCTGCTTAACTATCTTTATAATAAAACGTTGCGATCACAAGAAAAAGGTTCTTTTTTCCACATTATCGGTCGCCAAAAGTTATCATTTTCAGCTGGTTGATGCATTTCACTGTCGAATTGTGCCGCTAGGTGATATCGATTACCACCTAGCACATCAAGTTCAATCGTCTTTGGCACTCTGTATTTGAGTGAAACTACTAACGATGGAGCGCTAACGAGTTCCGCAATCGTCACTTTATGACGGCCTAATGATACTGAATAATAAGCTTGAGCAATAACTGGCTTTCCATCAATATGCGTAATCATCGCCGGATATAAATCTTGCTGTTCATCAGGCACTACGTAGCTTGCAATTGCCGCACATTCGTTATTGCTGAAGTTAGCGCAACCAGCCAACAACAGTAATCCCAAATACAACAACTGCCGTAGCCTATTAATGACTGATAGATTAGTCAAAATAATCACTTAAGAACTCATCAAACGCCTGAGTTGAATCGGCTTCAATCTTCTTTAGCAAAGCTAATGAATCAGCAGTTTGCTGTTGATAATCGGCAATATCAGCTTCTGATAGCTCATATTGCTTTAAAAAAGTTTGGTAATGAGTTGCAAGCTCCATAGCCCAACGACCATGATCGATATCTTGACTCACAAACTGATTAAGCATTCTACCTGATAGTGTCTCATCAGGGTTTAATACAGCCTCATTCCACGAATCAAGTGCGGTTTGATAATCAGTACAACTATCATCGTCTAAGATGGATGCGATGGCTGAAAATTCGGTAAATAAATCCGTCAACCATTCTTTTATAGAAACAGATTCGTTATTGCGAGATAAGGTTAAATCAGGCTTACGACCTTCTAATATCACCGAGTTTAAATTCGCAGTTATCTCTTTATTATCGTGTTCTGAACTTTTATCAGAAGGCGACAATAAGCAATGCAATAAAAATAAATCAAGAAAACGAACCTGAGAAGCACTTATACCGATTGGGTTAAATGGATTATTATCTAGCGCACGCACTTCGACATATTGAACCCCTGCTCGAGCTAATGCTTCTGAAGGTTTTTCATGCCCTTCAGTAACGCGTTTTGCTCGGATCGGTGAATAGAATTCATTTTCAATTTGTAGAATATTGTCATTTAACTGGCGATATTCACCGCCTACTTTAACGCCAATATCAGCAAACTGTTTTGATTTCATTTTGATGGCTTTTTTCATGCCATCAAGATATTCGTTCAACGAATTATAACTCACACCTAGCGTATCTTGCTCTTTGTTGGTGTAGCCTAAATCACTCATTCGTAACGAGGTTGCATAAGGTAAGTATAATGTACCTTTCCCCGTTTTTTTGAACGGTAAATCAACATCCAACCCATCTAAAAATGAACCACATAAAGCAGGAGATGCCCCGAACAAATACGGTAACACCCACATGATACGACGATAATTCCTGATCAATCCAAAATAAGATTCAGAAATAAAGTCATCCAGTGACAATTCTTTTTCTGATTGCTCATACAATAAACCCCAGAGCTCTTGGCTAACAGAAAAGTTAAAATGTACCCCAGAAATCACTTGCATTTGAGCGCCATATCGAGCTGTCAGCCCTTTACGATACAAGGTCTTCATCTTGCCTATATTAGATGTACCATATTGAGCAATCGGAATGCTACCCACATCATTTACAAAACAAGGCATGCTTACAGGCCAAAGATATTGCCCATCAAGATTACGAACGGTATAAGCATGAGTTTTAGTCAAATCGGCTAAAAGTTCAGGTATTTTATTGTATACCGGTGTAATGAACTCTAATAACGATTCACTGTAGTCAGTGGTTATACGACTATGTGTGAGAGCCGAACCTAAAGCTTTAGGATGCTGATCATCGGCTAAATGACTGTCGGCGTCGACACGCAGAGTTTCTCTTTCAATACCACGTTGCATCCCAAGAAGGGCGTGGCGTCCGTTTTCATTTGCAAGGAAAGCAAGCGACTGACTGAATGGCTTCAATATTGACTTCTCTATTCAAGTTACGTGTCATCAAAGATGATATTATACTGTGAGACCAAGTAGATGCACATTAATTTCACAGTAAAAAACATAGTAAAATTATATAGTATAAGCGACAAATCTACATCCAATTTCATTGATAAAAAAGGCCAGATGAGTCTGGCCAATGTATCAAAATGTTAAAGCTTATAAATTTCAATTGGATAACCAAGCGTTTTTAACTTAGTTTCAATTTTTTCTTTATCACCAACGATAAGGATTACCATTTGATCAATATTGAGCTGATCTTTGGCTAGCAGGTTCAATTCATCTGTTGTTACGTTTTTGATGATGTTTGCTTGTTGCTCAGTAAAATTATCATCAAGTCCATATCGTTGAATACGTCTCATAAAGCCCGCTTTTTGATATGGTGATTCGTAATCAAGTGCCTGCCCTTGCAGTATCGAATTTTTCATAAACGCGAGTTCATCATTTGTCATACCCGACGAACGAAAACGTTTAATTTCAGTAATGAACTCACTGATTGACTCAGCAGTCACATCAGCTCGAACACTTGCTGATGCAGAAAAACTTCCTACTTCAAGACCACCGCTAAAGCCACTTCTTGCTCCATAGGTGTAACCTTTATCTTCACGTAGATTAAGGTTTATGAGGCTATTAAATGCACCGCCTAGTGGATAGTTCATCAAATAAGAATGGAAGTACTTTCCTGTAGCATCGTATTTAAGCGCACGTTTTCCAATCTTGATGACTGATTGAGCAGATCCTGGCTTATCAATGAGATAAATAGTGCCTCCTTTCAGATCAGGAAGTTTCGCTAACTCGGGATAACTTTGCTTTTCACCATTCCATTTAGACAAGATATTTAGTTTTGAAGAAATGTCTTTATTACTCAAATTACTAACAACGACAATTTGGGCATTTCCAGCACGATAAAAATCTTGATAATAAACTTTAATATCGTCCAGAGTTATTGTTGATACGGAATTAATGCTGCCGCCTGTCCCTGTTCCAAGTGTCGAGTCTTTACCATAGAGCAGTTGTCCAAAACCTTCACTAGCAAGGTAAGTAGGCTCTGATTTTTGGTGTTCTAACCCTTGTAATTGTTGTTGCTTTAATCGCTCAAAATCTGATTGAATAAATCCTGGAGTAAATAGCTTCTCTTCCAAAATCTTCATTGTTTCATCGAGATTTTCAGTCAAGCTAGTCACTTGAATGTAACTTTGATATCCAGAAGCACCGAATTGAACACTCGAGCCCAACAATTCAAGAGATTGGGTTAATTGCTCCGTTGAATGAGACTGCGTCGATTCATTCATCATTGCAGCCGTTAGTGATGCCAATCCAGATTTAGCTACTGGCTCGATTCTATGACCACCATCCAAATATATGACTAATTCGACAGTAGGCGTTTCAATCGTTTGAGCGGCCATTACTTCAATACCGTTTGATAACTTACCACGCCAAAGGTTTGGAACTTTCAATACAGGTACAGCGCCCGTTTTCGGGATTGTATTTCTGTCGAAACTTGATTGAACTTGAGTTGCAGTAAGCATCGTTTTTTTCTTTACTGGGATGACAACATCAGCAGGTATAAAGTTATCAGCGTGAGCAATTAATTGCTTTTTCCCTTCGGGCACAATACTCATCGCAACCATAGGTTTCGATTTTATGTATTTGTTAAAAACTCTCATCACATCTTGCTTGGTTACATTTGAGTAGCGAGCTAAGTCCGCTTCAGTTTGATCAGGATTACCTGTAAAAGTTTGATTAGACGCCAATATAGAAACTTTTGACGACACGCTTTGAAGTGCAAAAATTGAGCTAGATTTAAACTGAATCTTAACTTTTTCTAAATCCTCATCCGTCACTCCACGCTGTTCAAAATCTGTAATTGACTGTTGAACTTTTTCCTCAATATCAGCAAGCTTTCCGCCTTTCGCTGGGTTCGCAACAGCAAATACAGAGAATTGGCAAGCTAACTCTGAGCACGGATGACTTGCTGATGCTTGTACTGCATAGCCATCTTTTACTAAATTTTTATATAAAATCGACGTTTTTCCACCACCAATGATATTAGCCAGTAAATCTAGGGGTGCTTCATCCTCATGGCGAGCATAGACGGTAGGGAAACCAATTCGTAATAATGGAAGGTGCACTTTATCTTCCATCGAAATATAACGAGTCTTATCTAAAGTGATTTCTTTTTTAGGCGCATCAATGACTTCTGGGCCACGAGGGATTTCACCAAAGTATTTATTCACCCATTGCAGAGCTTGTGATTCATCAAAATCACCACCGATAGTTAACGTGGCATTGTTAGGTCCATACCAGCGAGAGAAAAAAGATTTAACATCATCAACATTAGCGCGATTCAAATCATCAGGCCAACCAATCACGGGCCAAGAGTATGGATGCCCTGCAGGATACAAAGCTTGAGA
>VSKX01065713.1_pt1 | contig 13577 bp, 18 predicted proteins | sample 4799481 | NCBI WGS metagenome assembly VSKX01 (sample SAMN12179537, study PRJNA552185) | sponge metagenome | biome: deep-sea hydrothermal plumes; feature: spots directly above weak diffusing fluid; material: sea water; isolation source: sponge from the Swan site of a hydrothermal vent ...
AGTAGCGCATATCGTCTTGGGCAAGTTTGAAATCCATTTGCATCTTCCTTTATAGTTATTTTTTGAAACGAATGAGCTGACTAAAAGCATTTACAACTCTTGCTGCACTACTGTAAATGGCATCTGTTAATATCACATCGTCATCGAAAATGTGCAAATGCTTTTCATACAGTTAACAAATTTTAGCTAATCGTTTTTCAACTTGCCTTTTTTCCCAATCAGCTCCGAAAAGGTCGATAATTTTAAACGCAGATAAACCATGACAAACGAGACCAATGCCCCAGCCCATAGCAGGCCAAATGGCCCAAAAATAATTTGGAGACGTAAAATAATTAACAACAAAAAGCAGTGGCACAATAATTATGTAAGACATCAAGCTGGAGTAAAAACACTTTATTGCTCTAACTTGCTCCAATACATTTCTTTCTTCAATTGACAGTTCGATTTCATTTTTCATGTTCAGCTCCGTATGAATAAGTAGTTTGGTTTGTGGGTATCATTATGGAGAAAAGCACAATTAAAGTAATAGGTTGCTGTCATGAAAACAGAGTGACATTTGTCATCAATGCATGACTCGTACAAAAGCCAGCAACTAACTGGCTTTTGAAATTGAATGTATATTGCTCAAACACAATAATAGGCATTAGTAAGTAGTGTTTAAAATGCTCACAGTTGATTAATTTCTTGCTGTAAATCAACATTGCCGTTGGTTACAATCTTTTCAAGCACGATCACTCTTTCTACTAATATGTCCAACTTCTTTTGTGTAGCCACTGCAGTTAAATCATCATTTTCTTTTTGTAGTACAAGCAGTTTTTCATTAACTTCCGATTTGTATTTAAAATAGTTTCGAACAAACATAATAACTAAAACAGGTGATGTTAGTGCCATCATAACTAAGAATAAATCAAACATAGCGATTCCCTTTTATCGTCGTTGTGATTGTTGAATTAGACTGCAATTTTTCTCCAGAATGGTTTAGCCATAATGAAGTTATTGTAACTTCACGCTTTTTCCCTCGACGTATAACGAGATGAACATAAGCAATACTTAAAATGATGGCAGTTGCTTTGAAAATATTACCTTCTATGTCACCAACAGCACCGCCAGACATCCCGAATACGCCGTAAGCTGCATTCATAAAAATGTGCATCCACAAAGGAAACCAAATTCGGTATCCACATTCACAATATAACCATGAAAACCAAGCTCCGGCGATGGTCGTTATTCCTACACTCATCAGGGCTGACAATGCGTCATGTCCTTGATACATATGTGCTAAGCCAAAAATTACCGAACTGACTAATGCTGAAGGTATAAATCCTAAGCGACAAAAGCGAAATAATGCACCAAATAATACGGCTCGAAAAATAACTTCTTCAAAAATTCCTGCGTAGATTGATCCTGTTAAAATGTCTGTCAAAGAAAGGTTAAGTTCGATACTTAAAAAAGCATACCCCACAGTCATTGGTAAGCAGCAGATAGTGGCTGCAATAAAATAAGATTTAAACCCTGATGTTTGGAGGCCCAATACTTCCTGAAGATCAACCGTTCTCATCAGCAAAGCGGTTACTAATACCAGTGGACCATAGAGAAAAAGATATTTAGCGGGTATAAATACAGCGTGGGATTGTTGACCAATAGACAATAAATACTGACTCCAGTTTTCACCCCAAAAATTTCTCATTACGTAATGACAAAACATAAACGTGGTTATTATAATCACGGCTTTAATTGTGTTATTCATGTGTACCTTCATTTTTAATGCAAAGTTTAAATTTCGAATTAAGCATGACAAGTACAAGAATTAAGGTCGATCAGTTAGGGTTAAAACCTATCGTTGAGGTGTGAATAACATGGCCTTGGTGGTGATTAACAAGCTTTAGGGGCTAATAGCAAAGCTTTTTTGATAACATCGACATAAGATCGAGAGACAGGAACTGTAACGCCTATTGGCTTCATTAATAATTGTAATCCGCCTGCATTGCCAGTGCTAAGTTCAACTAGAGTGAGGTTTACAGCATAAGAACGATGACAACGGTGGATCAATGAGTTGGTGGTCAACTGCTTTAAAATACGAGTTAATGAACAGCGTAACAATTTGGTACTGACCTTGTTGTCTGAATAAATGGCAAGCTCGCAATAATTGTCTGCTGATTTGATGAACAGCAATTGCGTTAAAGAGACTTGCAGCTCATCGCCTTTATTATCACCCGTTAAAATGATTAACGGCACTTCAATATTTTTATCAACTTGTGTAGCGATAGGTTCATTACTCTGTGGGGAGATATTGTTGGTTTGTGCAACTTGAGGTTCGATAGGTCTGTTGGCATAACGATTAATAAGATAGCTAATGCTAATAGGGAAAACCCCGATAGCTAACGTGTATAAAACAAACAGTAATTGATTTTGCCAGTGCCACGATCCAATGATCGAAACAACAAAGTAGCTATGGTTAAACGCAGCGGTTATACCAACATAAAGACAACAAACAAGGAATAATCTAAGACGACGATTAAACTGCTTGCGGCTCAATATTATTTCCAAAGTTCCTGCCAGTAATAACCCACAAAATGTCACTAAACCGTAACCAGAAAGCCGAAGAAATTTATACGAAATTGTGGAGTTAATTGTACCAAAAGGCTGAAACACAAATAGAATGAATAATGTAGCGATGGAAAAGAGAGCAGCTCGCTGAATGACCATTTTTTTTGATTCTAAATTATCTTCAAGCCACAACATCATTTTAGAAACCTCTGAGAATTATACTTCTGATTAAACATTACTTACTGATATTAAAAAGTTTACAGAATAAAGTCATTTAACAAAAGGTTTGGTTTTTGTGGTTGATAAACTTTACCTCCTTTTAATGTGCACAGTTTTGATACATTATTTGGCTCAACAATCGTTTTTAAGGCATAGAAAGAATCGATGTTACTCAGAACTTCATTGACCACTTTGACTAATCATTAGCGAAGTAAATCAAATGTTATAGGATTCTAAACGCGTAATTCATTCAATATATTGAATTTGCAGTGTTTTATTTGTGGTTCGATAATTGCTTATTCTCTTCTATCTTAACTTGGAAGAGAAAAATAATGCTACTGGATATCCAATCACTCAGCCATCAATACAAAGGTGGCAAAAATGCAACGTTCGCTATCAAGTCTTTATCGCTACAAATTAAACCAGGAATTTTAGGTTTACTGGGCCCAAATGGTGCAGGGAAGTCCAGTTTAATGCGTATTCTTGCCACCATAACGAAACCAACTAACGGCAAGGTCTTGTGGCAAGGAAATGACATTGTTCAGTCACCTAAAGCGTTAAGGAGTGAGTTGGGTTATTTGCCTCAATATTTTGGGGTATATGATCAGCTATCAGGCATTGAATTTTTGCAATACATTGCGAGTTTAAAAGGGTTAGAAGCATCAAGTGTTAATAACACCATCGATGATTTACTCAATAAACTTAATCTAATGCATGCTGCGCACCTCCCGTTAAAGGGCTATTCAGGAGGCATGAAACAACGAATTGGTATCGCACAGGCTCTGCTTAATGATCCAAAGTTGCTGATTATTGATGAACCAACCGTTGGGCTTGATCCGCAAGAACGTACTAATTTTCGACAACTGTTAACCGAATTGGCAGGTGATCGATGCATTATATTCTCCACTCATATTGTTTCAGACGTTGAATCAATAGCAGACCGTATTGCTATTATGCATTCTGGGCAATTAATCCAAGATGAATCACCGAGTTCACTCCAAGAAAAAGTGGCTGATAAATGTTGGAAGCTCACCGTTGATCTAAATGAGTTAAAACGAATCCAACATGAGTTTATTGTTAGTCACAGTGTAAGAAAATCAGGCAAAGTTGAATTGAATATTGTCGCTGATAACTGCCCCGATGCACGGGCGGTATCAAGGCCAGCTACTTTAGAAGACGCTTATTTGTACTTTACCGTTGAACAGCCTTCACACACCGGCATCGTGAGGGCAAGTTAATGAATCAAATATGGCAATGCATCAGCGCTGACTTTAAGCAGCGCACAAGGCAACAAAGCTTCATGGTCACATTATTGACCATGGGGATATTAACGTTACTCTTTTTTCCTGCACCGGATGCTCACTATCAAACGTTAATAAGTAATGGCTATAGAGGCATATATAACAGTGCTTGGATTGGGTTATGTTTGGGTTTATTAAACGTGTTGTTTTTACCTTTGATTTGCTTTTATCTGGTAAAAAACGCGATTGAGTTAGACCGTAAATCAAAAACGTGTGAACTGATTGCGGCAACTCCCATAAGTAAACAGGCTTTTTTATTCTCAAAGTGGTGCGTTAACGTACTTATCTTAATTTTGATTGTGCTGATGATGTTGTTCAGTAGTATTGCTATTCAACTCTACTATGGTGAGAGTTATCAAATAGATTTATGGGCGTTAGCTTGGCCGCAGCTCATTATCGTATTTCCACTCTTATTGGCTATATCGTCTGTAGCAATAATGTTTGAATCAATTAATAAGCTAAGAGGTGGACTGGGTAATTTAGTGTATTTCTTCTTATGGCTCGGATTCTTAGTTCAGACTCTGGAGAGTATTTCTGGGGTTGGTGAGTTAATGAAACAGCTCGATAAAGATGTTTTACAGCGTTTCCCATCACAAAGTGGTGCTTCCAATGTTGGCATTATTGTGAGAGACGAAACAGCTGAAATAAAGACCTTCGTTTGGAATGGAATAGAGCCAACGATGACTCACATTTTGGGTTCGATTCCTTTGCTGGTGTTTAGTATTGTTTGTTTACTATTGGCTTTCGTATTTTTTGATCGCTTTAGCCAAGGTTCATCACCCGAAAGTACAAAATCCACGAGAGTAGGTTTGGTATTTTTAACTAAAAGCGGTAATTTTTTAGATTCAATTTTTACATCATTCACAAAGTATTTTTCTTTTACTCGCTTAATGCGTTTAGAGTTAAAGTTGCTTTTAAAAGGCCGTTCAGTTTATTGGTTTTTAGGTTTGATAGTATTGAATATCATCCAAATATTCATTGAACAGCAATTGCTTATCAGTGTGTTTCTTCCAATTTCATGGTTATGGTGTGTACTGGTGATATCGCAATTAGGCCAATTAGAAAAACAAACCAACACCCAAGAGATAATGACGTACAGCAAGCAATCATCCACTTCTCAAAGCTTGGCAAGTTACTCTGCAGCGTGGATATTACTGGCATTAGCAAGCATAGGAAGTGTGTTTAGATTTATTGTGATAGCAGAATGGTTCTTAGTTGTTCAATTGTTTGTCGCCATCTCTTTTACTGTTTCTCTTGCTTATTTTTGTGGTGCGGTTACAGGTACAAAACGAATGTTCGAGGTGCTTTATCCCACTCTTTGGTATATAGGACCAATCCAAGCTGCCTTATACATAGACTTTTTTGGTGTTAATAGCCAAGCAAGTTGGCAAGCGAATATGCCGTATTATTTTATGGCTATTACAATAGGATTACTCTGCTTAACGGTTAGCGTCAGAAATAAGCGATGATGACTCATTACGATTAATATCTCTGAATTGAGAGCAGTGATTTTTATTAGGCTGCTCTCAACTACTTGAAAATACGGCTTAACGTCCCAATAAATCATTAAAGGATTCGATACTATTAGGGACTGTAGAGTGAAAAGCAATCCAGTGCAGGAAATATTTGAACGTGCGTCAGTTGTAAAAACAATCACATTGAGTATGCTGACATTTGGTTTGTATGTCGTCTATAAGCTCTATGATTTATCACTAAAACTTAATCCAAAGGTTGTTTCACCCATTTCAAAATGGTTCATGAACACCTCGCTCGCGATTACATTAGTCTCCTATGCAGGTTTTCTTGTTTACTTTAGTACAGATGCTTCTCAACAATTGCTGATTACTTTTAAACTGATACATGTTGTGTCTTCAGCCTTTCACTTAGTATGGATATTGAAAGTTAGGAACCGAATTAATGAAGTTAGTGCAGCCGAAAAGGGCAGCAAGGTTTGGCTTCATCCATTTATGAGTACATTTTTCCATGTGATCTACATGCAATATAAGATCAATGAAGCGCTTTCAGATTGTGATGTAGAAGATCATAGTGCTTGCCAAAAGATGGTCCGGTAAGCACTAGATATGTTTGAACTACCTGTGTACTGGTGATTCGTAGAGGCGTAGAACTGTTTAGCCTCAGGCAAAATTCAGACGCGACTCCCAGCTTGTATCTATGAGTTGTTTTCTCTGGCTGGCGTTCATTCTTCTACCACAAATTTGTTGAGGTGTTGTCTGTATTGGGTCAGTAAATTAGCTCGTTCACCTTCAGATTTTTGTTGTACGCCATGTGCAATAAAAGGAGGAATGATTTCCCAGTCTATAAATCCAAAGATATCTTGATAAAGTCCATCGATTTTTTTCTTATAATAAGCTAACTCCTCAGCGTTATTCGCACCGCCAGTTGTAATGGAGTACATGACTTTTTTAGGAAGAAGTTTGGCGTCTTTTCCATACGCGAAGCCTGATGTAAAGGTACGATCAATCCAGCCTTTTAGGATTGCAGGGAATGACCACCACCACAGTGGAAACTGAAGAATCAAAATATCTGATGTAGAAATCTTTTTTTGCTCTCTGGTAATACTGCTTTCAAACGCATTATTGGATAGTGCTCACCTTTGAGCTTTCGCTAAATTGATCGCTTCGGATTCAGGTATATTTTCGACGTCTCGATAACTTGCAGTAGGACTAAAGTTATCTCCATAAAGGTTAGATTCAACGGTATCAAGGTTTTGTTGTTTAAAGACATCCAAAGCCGTTTGATGCAAGGCGAAGTTGAAAGCGTTTTTGTCTGGATGCGCAATTATAAGATGAAGCTTCAATGCTATGTATTCCTTATTTTAAAGTAGCTATTTATTTGCTCGTAAAATGGTATTTTCGACAACTTTTTGGACCTCAAAAGCTTCTTGGAATGTCGCTAATTTATTGGGCTTGTTGTTCAGTAGTTTTTTAATCTCATTCAGCTGAGCAGCAACGGAACCTTCGTTTTCGGTCTCGATTTCAGACCAGCCATTTTCATCACCAATCTCAACTTTATTCCAACCTGAATATCGAACAGATTTTGACTTACCAAACAAAGTCCATTCATTCCTCTCTGGAGCTGCACCGCCAATAGAGCAAGTCAGTCTTACTGGTATGTTATTGGAGAGGTAATTGGCTCGAACGTATGATTCTGATGAAGTTGGCGAGGCATATTCAATTTCACTGGACACAAACTCAAGTTGGCCGTGTAATCTGTGCTGCAGAAAAACAAAATGTGAAAACACTTCTCGTAAAAATCCACCTTGTTCAGAGGATGACAGCCACTTACTTGCACCTGCTTGCCAGTGCCTAGGCCATGAGCTGAAGTGAAATTGCATTTCAATACTACAATGCTCGTTCAACGGAATCGTTTTTACAGATTCATCAAGTAGCTGTATTACAGGGCTTGTCGCTAAAGATAGGTTTACTGCTCCAATGGCGTTATCACGTTCAATTCGGCTAATTAGCCTTTCTGACTCATCCAAGTCGATACCAAGCGGTTTTTCACACCACAAAGCTTTTCCAGCATGCAAAGCTTGATGGCAGAGATCTATATGAGTGTTAGGCGGCGTGCCGATATAGACAATATCGATGTCATCTCTATTTAGAAGTTCGTCAACAGTCTCCATTACATCAATTTGATGAGTATCTAATTCAGCTAATGTTGGTCTATTGATGTCGTAGACGGCATTTACTTGGTAATCGGGATGTTGGATTGCTCCATTTAGAACAAACTTACCAATTGTTCCTAATCCAATAATCCCTATGTTAACGCTCAAATTCACTTTCCTTAGTTCAATGCACAAGAGGCAACTCATCATAATGCTGATGACATTAACATAAATGAAACTTCTTCAATATGAGAAATTGACCATTTAACACCAATCAAGTAAACATAAAATAGCTTTACAAAACTACTGTTCAAAATTACAGTGTTTATTCGCTTAACTCATTAGGGAAATAAAATGAAGTACAAAGGTAGTTGTCACTGTAAAGCCGTGCAGTTTGAGTTTGAAAGTGAAGAAATACAGGATGCATTGCAATGTAACTGTTCTATTTTCATAAGAAAAAATGCAATTATGTCTAAGCAAAGTATTGAACCAGATCAGTTCAATATATTGAAGGGAGAAGATCACCTTTCGATTTATCATTGGGGTGATCAAGATGTAAATCACTACTTTTGTAAATCTTGCGGAATTTACCCTTTCCACAACACAACAGACGAGTTAGGAAAGTATCGAGTCAATTTAGGTTGTGTTGACAGTATAGAATCACGAAACCTAAAAGCTATTCAGTTTGATGGCAAAAACGAATTGTAATCTGATGTAGATAGGAGACAGAAGTTTTAATCTTTAGCTCCTTAATATTCAAGAATATTTGTTTCCTTAATTACCCACCAATATCACTGTGGCCTTGCTCAAGTTCCCATTGCACACCGTATTGATCGATAAAATAGAAATATCGGATTTGCGATACGATTTCACATACTCCGTTCTTTTCAGCTCTATTTGCTTCAAGTTCAGCGTCAAAGAAGTAAAATTCATCAGGGGTAATGGTGTCAATCTTAAACGGACGGTATTCATCGGACGGATTAATCATCGTTACGCCATCTTGCCGCTTTAAAAACTCAAAGGCTTCAGTGATATTATTCACTTTTAAAGCAACATGGCCAACACCGCCTGCGTCATTAGTTCGTTTGACTGGAATGTCTTTCTTTCCTTTTGGAGAGTGGTATTCCATCAATTCTAAAAATACACCAGTGCTTGGAATTTCAAGGAATGTGATGGTGACGTCAACTTGTTCAGATTCGTCCATAAAGCCAGCCGATTTGGCAAAGCCTACATTTTTAAAATGCGGGAAGGACTGCTGAGGAATAGCATTAAAAATTCGCTGATAAAACTCAACGGCCTCTTTGGTACTGTCGACAACGATATTTATATGGCCAAGGTTTTCAAACTGGATCATAACAAGCTCCTTCATCTGTTGATTTAATGTAGTTGAGGATCTTTTTCATCACTAAAGCACTAACAATGGAGTAGCATAAAACGCTAAAAATATTCGTTACCGTATTCACATGTGCCAGCATCATTACGTGATCTGGATAGCTGTCTTTAAAAGCAAAATAATCAGTAAAGTAAGTGTATGAGCTAATACTGATTATCGTGGATATTAATGAGGCTTTAAAAAAGGAGAGTTTCTTCACACGATAGCAGTGGGAGAACAAGAAAATATCTAATATGCCGATGATGAGACCGCCACCTAAATTTGCGGCATATAACTTAGGCACACTACCGAATACGTCAAGGTAAGCTTGCCCAAGATGAAAGTATTCAGGCTCAGGGGCAACGTTCACGCTTGTTACCACGGCAAGCCAAATCAAGTTTGCAGCGGCTTCACCCAACAAAACACACACCACAAAACGTCGACTGTTAAAACTGGCGAGCATATCACTGAGTGAAAACACCGCCATATAAGTGAAAGTAGCAGGGATAACCGGATAATCGAAGATCAGTACCAACCGATTGGCGACCAAGTGCGAAACAATGGATACCGTAAGCAATAGGCCAATTAATACATAATTGACTTTCGAAGTTCTGATGGCTTGCTTGAGTTCAAAATGGCGTATCATACCGTGTCCTCCTCAAGACATAAGAGACATAACTATCAATATTCTCTTGGCATTCGTGTTTAATGTATTCATGATAAGTATCGCTATAGGCCAAGTAACTTTTTAACTTGGCGTATTGGCTGGCGCTAAACAGCGATGGTGCATATAACTCTGCAAAGCTATTGAGGTTCTCACTGTAAACACGTAAGCAAGAACCTATTCGGTAGTTGATCCAAAAGGCATCATCAACAAACTTCAACCGTTCGATGAAAATGTACTCTCGCTCCATGGATAAACCGTTTAAAGCGAAATTTAACGAGTCTCGATACTGCTTAATACTCAACACAGCGCCTCCTTATTTCATAGATAGGATAGGTATTTATATCTTGTTGGGTTACGACTTCGATTCTTGATGAATCAACCTTTAAAAACTCTTTAGTGCCAAAAATGTCCTGCTCGCTACAAATCATGACCTGAGTTAGTTCTGTCTGAAAAGCAAAACACAAATAACCAAGATCTTGCTCAACGGTAAGGTATTTTTGATGGTCGAGGATTTGTCCATCTCGCAGGAATTTTTGTAACTGGATATAGCTATTGATGATTGGCACTTCTTGGCTAAAGCTCGTGCAAAAGTGGCCAATACCATGGATTAGCCATGATGGAGTAATGCCAAGTGCATCGGCAATCTTAAATGCGAATTTTGATTTGGTTAGCTTATTTTGGATGATGTAATAAATAGCCTGCTGAGAAACTCCCGTGCGTCGTCCCAGCTCAGATTGGCTGACGTTAAGTTTGTCTAAAGCGTATTTCAGTCTTTCACCAAATGTAATAGTCATATTTTAGCGCTCATTATTTAATCACTTTAATTTTTTTGTTGACTACATCTTAATCAATGGTTAATGTCAAAAATAAGTTTAGTTTTGTCAGGATAGGTTCAAACTTCATGACAAGATCAAAGTAAAAGTGATCGGATAATTAGAATGGATTCGTTGTTGCAGTGAAATAACGAGGTCAACCGTGAACCAATTAATGCATTTCAAACCATCCCACAGGTCAGCGCAAAAAATGCTGAATCATTGGCAATTAAACCACCCAAATCAACTATTCATTTTCAATCAACTTTGTTTTTCTTTGCCAGAGGTGACCGATCAGCTGAAGTGTTTTGCAGACTTTTTAAGTGATTCGATTCGGATTCATGACGTATCGTTATTTGAACTGAGTTTGACTCAAGCAATAAGCCGTTTAGAAACTTTAAGCCAAGGAAAACACAGGGTAGAGGATTTCTTTGAGTCACTCACTTTTGTGGCTGCGAATGCACTATATTCTGTAGCGATTGGAGATCCTGATGAATATTACTGGAAGGTCAGTGACGGCGTATATTTTACAGATTGGTTAGTAAAGAACCCGAAGCGGTTACATTATTTAAAACACAATCAGCTTAAAATAAGGCGGTGCTTATCGGACAAGCAATCAGTGAGGCGAGTTCAGCAAATGCTGAAAGATAAGATGCTGTTAGCAAGCTAATGTTGTTGAAACGTCAGCTATAAAAATTGATATTGCACTTACGGATTACATTTGTAATTATTGAGTGTAATAGCGAGATAAAACATAAGTAGAGATACAGATGAAATGGATTTTATGTTGTTTGGTTATGTTATTTATTTGCTCTTGCTCCATTGCTAAGGTTCATCTCTATACTCGATATTTGTCTGAAGCTGAAATCGAAAAAATCAGTACAAAATTAGAAAAAGAAAACTTTAAAGTTATACCAAACACTCTGCTATTTCCTGAGAGGATTCAACAATCCACTTTGCTTTATTCACCGTTCATCCAGAGCGTAGACAAGGTTGATCAAATCGTTAACTCACTATCCCAATTGAGCTGGCCAACACCAAATATTGAATCGCTAGTGACGAGCAATCACAAGTATACAAAAGACAATATTGGGTTATATCTGATCCCTGAAAATGTAATGCAAAGTGATAAAATCACTGAACTCGATCTTGCTTATAGTTACACAAGTCGAAATTGCGATATACCGCTTAATATTCAATTGAATGCTGACAACACATATCAAATTTTCTATAAAGATAAATTTAGAAATATTGATGAAACTGGACACCTCAATGGCAGCTGGAAAATGAGGAGTTTCCCACATATCGAGTTAACGTCGAATAACGAAGAGTGGTGGTTTTATTTTGAAGTCGAGAAACACATAGAAACCGACAGAGTAGGTCAAATAGAGATGTTAGAACTCAAGCCAGCAGATAATTATCAATTTTTTCCACATTGTAGTTTTATGCACGGCCTTCGATCGTAAGAACTTGCGGTATAGTTATTTGTCTGATGTATACTTTGGCTTTTATGTTGAAATAAAAACACAAAGTCAGCTTAAAATCCTTCTTGAATAAGCCGATGCAGCGGTTGTTGATAATAGAAAGTTTTTGATAATTAGCGGATTAAACTTTGGGAAAAAAAGCTGCTTTATTTTTACTTTACTTACCAGCTCTTTTTGATCTGTATGATAAAAAATAACATTACCTCGGTTAAAAATCCCATCGTTAATTAACACAGCAAAAGCCAGTAATTCAACTTTTGAATGAGTGCCTTTTTTAAAGCAGCGTTGATAATAGGCTTCAATTGAAGTAACTTTAATTTGATTACCTACAGCTTGATAATTATGGTCTTCATACTCTCTGGATACCAGTTCAGGGTATAGGTTTTCGTTTAATAAAAATATGACATTAGCGTTATTGCTGAGTGCTCTTATTGCTAGATATAAACAATCAGATAATATATCTTCGTAACTTGAGTCATGGCTATTCATTTCAATTCTTAATCTTCGATTGCTTTCCAACCCTAAAACAGTATTTGTACAGCTTGAGCCTCCATGATGAATAGCAAATGAATCAATCACTTCTTGGTAGCCGAAAAGTAAATCATCTTTTTTAAGGGGGTAAGTTGAAAAATCAATTATTGGCACTATGGGAATGGGGGTTCTAACTTGGAATTCAGTTAAAGTTGTTTTGTGTACTTCTTCGTTTGGTTCACTAATATCACCGTGAGATAAAAAAACCTTCAACGCAGTATTCGTACCATTGGTGATTGTAAATACAGAGGTGTTTGCTAACACTACATTGGATTCACCTACTTCTTTTGTAGTCGTGTCATCAGCAATAGAAGGAGCTTTAGTGGGACCAGGGAGGATACAGCATTTGCACAATGACATTTTTAAGTTCGAATATCCATGGCGGTATTGTTAAATAAATTACAATTGGTTAATTACTGAAACACACAAGGTATAACAGTTTAATTTTTTGATTTCAAGGAACTCAAAAGCAAGATTAATAAAACTCATTAATCGCCTGCTTAACAAGACCTAAAACTTTACCGCCTTCAAATGAAATAAGCGGGTAGTCAGTGTTAAACGATTTTAAATAAACGGCATCAGCTTCATCGACGATTTGCTTAAAGCATGCGGATGCTGAGTTGGGTAATTTAGCGATAACTAAATCGCCAGATTCATACTCAGAAGCTGGCTCTACAATCAGTATGCAACCTTCAGGAATACAGCGACTGCCTTGACCTTCCATGCCATCACCACGAACGCGAAGGGCATAACCATTCTCGCTGATATTAACACTGGAAATTTCGCACCAATCATCAATCATCTCTGCTGAAATTGATTCTTTATTGTTTGGCCAGTCAAGCGCTATTCTGTAGTTAAGCAGCGGAATACGATGCAGTACAGAGCCTGAGTTTTCATCAAGCGTATAAATCTCGCCAATGCCATCCATCAACCATTTAGGGTTGACGTTAAGCTCATTGCAAATCGGTAATAGGTAACGTGAATTCTTGGTGTTGCCCGTACACATACGGCTGATG
>VSKX01040296.1_pt1 | contig 13570 bp, 2 predicted proteins | sample 4799481 | NCBI WGS metagenome assembly VSKX01 (sample SAMN12179537, study PRJNA552185) | sponge metagenome | biome: deep-sea hydrothermal plumes; feature: spots directly above weak diffusing fluid; material: sea water; isolation source: sponge from the Swan site of a hydrothermal vent ...
AGCCTAGTAACGTAATAATAAAGGAATACTGTCAAGTAAAAAATGTACAATAACCTCTAAAGGGTGTGGTGGACAGTGTGCTGGTACACCATGGAAAACCGAATGCAACAACACACTACAGACCTCCACAACACATCTAAAAGCTCATGATGACCATATAACTCATGTGAATATATAATTATTATGGGTCTGTATAGTACAATAACCATGTGGTACATGAAGTGTGAGTGGGTGAATTTTGACACCAAAAACTAACAAGTAGCTCATGGTAGCAACGCCCAGGTACGTGGGTTCTAGCATAGATGGTTCTATGCAACTAGGACAAGGATCTCCGGACAAGTACTTACACTTCTCGATGTTTCCAATGTGCGGGCTATCGTGTCCATGTGATCCAGAGCCGTGAAGCTGCTGCTGACCATGTGCGTGTGCGGGGCTGACCCCCTCTGCAGACATACTTGCAACTGAGCTAGAACTTGATCTTCCAGATAGAATATAATAGGCAACTAATACTGTATTGCTAGTTGTGGTGTCACTGTGTAGCCTCACTGTGTACACGTACGTACTGTACTATACTACACAAACAGACAAGGAATTTCTTTACTCACCAGTTCAAAGGTCAAAGCGCTGCAAAGTCATTAATTGGCGCATGCGCACTTTATACACCTGATATTAATAACTCGATATTCATACTAGATAAAAATTAATTCATGCACACTTTTACAAAAAAATAGTAGATTTAGTGTTTGGCTACAGCTACACGATACAGAACAAACACTCCAGATAAAACTAGAGCAATAACAAGTGCACAAGATAGCAAAAATGTCAACGTAAATGAAAACGAATTGTTAGTCGTTACTATATTATCGTTAAGAGCAGCTCTTCTGCCTCTCCCTCCAACAGAACTGCCTTGCACAAATATGGTAGTCGTTCTGCTGTGAGATGCAATTCCATTCATATCAGAAATGTAGACCCTGATAGAAATTTCCGATGTTGCTGTGACGATAGAGCTGGGGTCATCACTCTGAAGTACAATTTGATGCAAAAGTTCCCCGTAATGAGTCACGTTGCTTAGGCCATAAATCAGAAGTTGATTAGGTTTCACAGATATCTCCAAATTAGTTCCTACGAGTAAACTTTGATCGATAGAAAACAAATTCTTACATTGACTCATTCCCGACGACGAGGATCGATAACAAGACGTCTGAGAGGACGGAGTGCTAGTCATTTGAACGAGTAGTGAGTCGAGATTATTAGACTTTGTATCGGATGATATATCAGCACTTGTGAAGGGGCTAGCTCCAGAGGTGATCCTAGTTGCAGTCAAGGTCTGTCTACCAAGTCTGAGTAGACTCAGTGCTCTCTGTTGGTGGTGAAGCACATGTACTGAGAGGCGAGCATTCGTACGTGGCTTAACCAGAGTGCTCCCGTCATACACACTGTACAGTATATTTCTAGTGCCCGAGTACTGGTAGGGATGGGTGTTGATATAGGCTGCTTGACGTAGCACAGCGCCTATTTCAGCCGCTTTTATATTGTTTGCAATTTGAAGAGTTCCGTTTGCAGCAACAATACCGGTAGAATGAGGATCCAACAAGGAAGTGAGAGGGTTTACAATCAGAGACGAAGATGTGAGCACAATTTTCTCAGCGCATTGAATCATACAGTTCAGAATGTCTACAGGAATCACATAGTCGGATATGAGCGACAGACCACCAAGTGTTCCAGTGAAGCGGTCGGTGGAATCAGTCAATCCACTCCCCGGAAAAGCTCCGACAAACGCCTCAACACCAGAGAAAGGATTCGGTTGAGACGAGAGAGATGGCATGGATTGTGAACTGCACTCAGTTCCATCGATGCACAGCGAGAAGTCATTTTTGTTTAGGGATAACGAGATGTGAGTCCATTCTTCCGTTGGTTCCCATGGCCACGAGAGGCGAGCGGACGATCGATGTTCGTTCGAGTAGTCTAAAGTGAGGTGAGTTTTATCAGCTCTCATTTTGACCGTAAAGTTCATTGTCTGATTTCTGACACACACGACAGTGCCCGGGCCGTAGTATTGAATCCAGAACACAACAGAAAACTTATCGGGAATCAGTACAAGAGAGTTGTACATACTTTTGTCTGGGACAAACATACCTTTAGCGTAGAAATAGTACCCGAATAACGACAACTGAAGCGTTCTAACATTCAGTAGGGTGTGTAGATCCCATTCAAGATTGGGCAATAAATTGAACACGTTTCGAGTTGTTTGTCCCCCGCCAACACACTGTTCTAGTTTTATCTTCGGAGAGTAGTCCAGTCGATCACAGGAGCGTCCATTGACGGGCTCAATGTCTACACGGGCTCGATAGTCAGTTTGAGTAGTGTCCAGGTCAGTAAACGATATAGAGGAAGCTAGCGGGGCCGGATAGGGTAACCGACTCGTGGCAACATAGTAGAACACATCACGTCTGTGGTTGATGTTCAGATCTAGTACGCCAGTGTGATCGTTGCTAAGACGAGTGTTAATCAAGATTGTGGCATTAGATTGTGACCTGCCATCGGCAACAGTGATGGTTACTAGACGAGGGTATGCCAACGGCTCTGTAGCTTTGTTATCGTAGGATAGTTGAGTCAGCATTCTTGAAATAGCTGGAAAACTGTCGGTACGGACTCGAAGTGTCCCTGTGGATATTTCCCACGTCAGTCCTGCGTCTCCGCTGATGTCAGTGCCGAGTGACTCCCCACAGCTGAGCATACAAGACAGAGACGGGAGAAGATCGTTTTCCTCAAAACCAAACTCGAAAGAAGTCTTCCACAGAAGGGTAGTGAAAATAGAGACAGCATCTTCTTCGCCTTTAAGACTTCCCACGTACAAATACACTTGGTCGGAGAAAGAATTGAAATCATAGTCAAATAGAGTACTGCCAATGTTTGAGCCGTCAATATACACTGTGACACTATCGAGGGAGGTTACTACAACAGCAAGGTGGTGCCACTTGTCAATATCCAGTGCAGAGCTACTCGGAAAATTTATTGAGAAAGTGATTCGATTTCCTCCAGTAATAATTAGAAGCGAATTTCGAGACACTTGAATAACAAACAAACGATCATTTTGAGTGACATCGTTCGTGGTATATGCTCCCAGAATATTCCTAGTACCAATGTGATCAGTTTTGATCCATGTCTGAAATACAAAACTCATGCTAGAGCTTCTTCGAACAAGGACAGGAGTGAGCGGGGCAGTGGTAGAGAGTTGTGTTGGCCTGTCAGTATTCGAGGCTTCGCCTAAGAGATGGTGTGCACCAGCAAAACAGTCTAGCAAATTGACCTCGTTACCGCTAGACAAGCACTGTGTGGAGTAATGGTCAGGACTGAAGGAGCTTCCTAATACAGGTGCAATATAAACACTGACAGTATACTGTGCTTCGGGAGATAATCGATTATTTTCGAGCTCGAAACCAAGTTTTATGGGGCCAGCCTCTTCGGTGAAAGTCACTTCATTTATGTTCTGAATGATCTCTAGTTTGCCAGACTCGATGGTAATGCGTAGATTAGCTGACGTACTGAGAGGGGGGTTTCCCTTGTCTGTTGCGGTAATCGTTACGTCAAACTCCCTCCCCTCGAGATCATCTTCCGACAAGCTCTTAGCCACAAATACTGTGCACGTTTTCTGGTTCACAGCAAAATATGAAACAGAGCTGTGTAAAATGCATTCAACTTGACCACCAGGACCTTCATCGCCATCGGAAACGGATAAATCGGCAACGATGAACCCAACATCAACAGAAGTCGATAGTGACACTCGAAAGTCTTGGTCTTCAAAAGCAGGGGCAAAGTTGTTCACGTCTTGTATGAAGACAGTGATGGCGACGGGTCTATCGGAAACGAGTCCACCACCATCCACAGCTGCTACTGTGAACGCATATTGGCTGTCAAGTGGAGAAGTGGTTATAGAAAATTCTCCGCTTGGAGACACACTAAATGGTAAATCATTCGTAGAGTTTAGTGGGGCATTGAGAGGGGAGACGATGTAGCGATCGATGGTAGCAAAAACTGACCGTGGAAAGTCGTTGTCTCGAGCTACCAGTATCAGCAAGGGTCGATTGAGTACAATACGACCTCTAGTTATGGTCAGTTGCTGGAACAACTGACTTGCACTGAAATATGGAGGACTATTTGTGTCTATAATGTTCACTTGGACATCCCAGCGAATAAGATTGGTATCTGGCAAGAAGAACAGAGGATGGCGGTCCTGAACAGTCACAGTAAATCGATACGAAGTCAACTCAGACAGCGGCCTTTGAAGAATCACTTCTCCGCTTTTCAGGTGAGGTAGCGTGAAGGGGAATTCCGGAGCAACAGTTGCCATAAAATAGAACAAGCTATCGGTTTTGTCATCGTCGACAGCAGAGAGCGTGAATATGGGACGTGCCGAGACTGGTGCCCCCCACTCCAACTGCACTGTCTTCACGGGCCACTCGTTGGCATACATTGAACGAGGTGCATTGTCGTTCTCGTTTACAATGCTGATAAAAACAAGAGCTGGTCTGCTCGCAAGACCGTAGCCATCAAACGCTCTCACAGACAATTGGATCCTCGTTTCTGATACACTTCCAAACGATTCATAGTCTATTGCCTCGGAGACATTGATGACGCCGCTATCGGAAATAGTGAACGGATGAGTGGGTGGTTGTATTTGGTAGCCAAGGACACTGCCAGACCTGTTGCCGTGGTCCAAGTCGACAGCCGTAGTTTCTATCACAGCTCCGACTTTGTTCTCTGTGAATGTAGTGAAGTAAACGTCTTGACTGAAGACAGGAGCATTATCATTCTCATCTTCGATTTCCACAATGACTGTAACAGGATCTGAAAATAGTGGTGGGTTACCTCGATCAATCGCTCTCACTTGGAACTCGACGAATTTAATCGCTTCATGATCGAACGGAACAAAGTTTGAGATTAGGGCATGGCCAGAAATGTGATTAAAGCTCTCCACATAGAAACTGTGTGCAGATTGAAAGAGAAGGAATTGTCGTATCATTCCGGCGTTTCCTTCGTCTCGATCGGTTGCTCGTATCTCTAAAGACAACGATCCCCTGGCGACATTCTCAACTAGAGTCCCTCTATACACCGTCCTCTCAAACACGGGCTTGAAATCGTTCACATTGATAACACTGATTTGAATGGTAGTCTCTGACGAAGCGTTAGTGAGAGTATAGCATGCCACGGTAAGTTCGTACACTGACTGTAACTCAAAATCCACAGCACCACTCACGGAAAGAATAGCACTCTGCACACCGATTGAGAAAGGCTGGGGGGCATGATTTAGAATAGCACAGCTGACGGTACCACCGTCTGGGGTGGACACACCCAGCTGGGTAATGATTGTTCCATTGGGAGAGTTCTCGCGAATCGAGGCCGAGTAAAACGATTGTGAAAAGACGGGAGGTTGGTCAGGAACATTAGCAACTTCAATTGTGATTATTGCTGGCATCTCACTCTTCAGGCTGCCACTATCAAATGCTGACACGGCAAATGTAAAAGTTTTAGGGCCTGTTTCATAGTCTAGTGTGCTGGACAGTCGAATAGAGCCAGAACTGTCTATTTCAAACGGTACATTCTGTGATGATTCAATAGCATAGTCACTGATTGTATGATAGGCTTCGGTTTTATCGTTGTCCTCTGCAGATATCGTCATGACAACCTCACGAACAGGCGTGTCTTCAGGTAATAGAGCATAATAATTGAGGGGTGTGAAAAACGGTTTATTATCGTTTACGTCTAAAATGGAGATGCGTACCAAAGCACTGTCCTTCAGTCCACCTCCGTCAACAGCCTCTACTCTCATTTCAAGAGTGCTCGGTCCCCTCTCAGCATCCACGGCTTCAGTGTGCAGTATTTCCCCGTTCTCGTTAATCACACAAGGCAGGTCCCGCGGGGAATCGACTAGACTGTACTCAACCTTACCGTACACTTTGCCCGCGTCACGATCCGTGGCCGTAACTTTGGCGATGACACTGCCTTGTGTATTCTCGTACAGCGTGACATTGTAATGCTCCGAAGTAAACTCTGGTCGATATTCGTTTACGTCTTTGATGAGCACGGAAATTTCTGCAGTTGCAGTTTCTATATTGTCATTTTGTCGTGTGAGTGCTGTCACGTTGAATCGATACCATTCTTTGCTGGATTCAAAATCAAACGGTTTAGTGGATGAAATGACAGCACCGTTTTGTCTTGGTACAATTTCAAAGGGCAACTGTTTACCCATTTGTTGAATACTGTACTCGACACTTGAGGCTGGTAGATCTCTGTCAGATGCTTGCACTGCAATAGTCGCAATGCTGTTCTCGGTGATCTCAACAGAGTACGCTTCTTGAGTGAACTCGAGTGGATTATCGTTGGCATTAATCACTTCGAAGGCAACTAGCAGGCTTGTTTCATGGACACCGTCTGAGGCAGTGATGGTCAGAGGCCAATGGACTTGCTCTTCATAATCAAGAGCTTTTTTTAGAACGAGTATTCCGTTGACGATATCGAAAGTGTCCCCTCCTCCTTCAAGTGTGTATACAAGTTTATCACCGTCTGTATCGCAGGCAACGACTGGTAGTGTGTAGAGATCGGGACGAGTGATTTCGTTGATTTCGATTGTGCCGATATTATCCAACACTTGATGGCCACAACAGCCGTCCAAACAGACGTAAAACACAGGAGCTTGATCGTTGCCGTTGAGAACGTTGATAGTAACCAAAGCAACGTCTCGTGCTGTAAACACACCATCACTCACAGATATGTGTAAATTATAGTCTGACTGTCTCTCGTAATCCAGAGGTTGGATGAGATACAAGTACCCGTCAAAATCAACATTGAACACACCGTCTAGCGTAGAGTTTCCCACAATATCAAACAGCAGTCCACTTACTGGCGTGTCTAGATCAGCAACTTGCAGTCGAGTGAGAGCGTTTTGAGGGAAATTTGATAAAAAGAAGTCAAATTTATTTTCAGCGATGGTCACAGAATATTCCAACTGTGCAAACGTTGGTGACACATCATTCACATCAGTGATGCTCACAATTACGATAGTTTGAGACAGCAACATTCCACCGTCCACAGCTGCAACACGGACACTGTATCGAGTAAGACCACTCTCGTAATCTACAGGAGACTTCAGTGACATTTCTCCAGTTTTTGGGTCTAAATCAAACGGCAGGGAGTCACGATTACCAATGATGACGTAACTTTCAATAGTACCGTACACAGAACCAACATCTCTGTCTGTTGCCAGTAGAGATATCACTGAGCTGCCGATAGTGATATTCTCAGGAATATTAACAGCATAGGGGGTACCTACAAACTGAGGATGGAACTCGTTAGCATCGGTAATAGTCACATTCACAGTAGCTCTATCAGTCAGTGAAGCGTCTGAAGCAGACCTAGCAATGATCTGCAGTTCATAGTGAGGCTGTCCTCTTTCAAGATCAAATGACCGCAAGGACATTATGATGCCTGAGACAGGATGTATTGAGAAGAGTCCTCGGGGATTGTCGAGGGAAAATTCAACTCTGTTGAAACGTGGATCAGCATCGCAATCACTCGCAGTTACTTTGACAACAAACGAAGGCACAGGTGCATTCTCAGTGAGAGCAGCGCTGTAGACGGCTTGTGAGAACGAGGGTGGGCAATCGTCAGTATCCGACAGCGTAACGATGACTTGAGCAGGGAAGAAGGATCGAAATCCTCCCGCATCGTAAGCATGAACATGGAACACATACACACGATTATCATTCTCATAGTCGAGTGTTCTGGTGTTGGTAATGAAACCTCCCCCGGCCAAATTGTACCGAATCTCAAACGGAACGTGTGACTCTAAAATGGAGTAGCTGGCAATTTCTCCAAACTGAGGGGAGGAGTCAAGATCCGACGCTGAAATTGAAACAGAAAACACACCAGGAGGTGAATTCTCCGGCAGACTGACTTGATAGATAGGCTGATTAAAGAACGGGTAATGATCATTCTCATCTGTCAGACGAATAACGACCTCGGCAGGCGAGCTAGACTGGAAAGAACCATCAGATACAGAAACACCAAAGCGATACTTTTTGGTAATTTCATAGTCCAGCTGTGCAAGAACGTACACGTTGCCTTGGAAATCAATTCTGAATGGAGCAGTTGGGTCGAGGATACGATAACTGAGCTGCACTCGTGAGGAGTCTAAATCACTCGCTAGAACTTTTATAATCGGGAGATTGAAGGTGCGATAATGCTCAGACACATTCACTTGATATAGAGTCTGTAAAAACACGGGAGGATTGTCATTTTGGTTGACTACAGACACTCGAATGTCGGCATTAAAAGTGGAATTGTACAGTCCGTCGTGTGCTCTGACTTGCAACTGATGGTCTTTTTTCTCCTCCCAATCTAGCGGTCTTTTCAGTAGCAAGAATCCATCCTCCATCATTTGGAAGTCATCTGAGGGTGCAATAAGATGATAAATGACTGTAGTAAACGGACGATCGAGGTCTTGTGATCTGACTTGCAAGAGAGAGTTGGTGGGCAGGCCAGGCAATTGAAAATTAAACGAGTTTTCTTCCCAAGTCACATGATAGAATCTCTGCTCAAAGACAGGCGGATGCAAGTTGAAAATCGGAACATTTATTTCCACTAGAGTAGAATTCGAGAGCCCTCCTCCGTCTGTTGCCACGACTTCAAACCGCACTGTCTGTGAGCGTTGTCGCAATGCGTTTGGATCTTGTACTACTAAATCTCCACTAGTATGATGTACCGTAAACGGTCCTCCCTCTCCTCTCACACGGTACTCTGATATTGTCCCGTACACTGCCCCTCCGTCTCGATCGCTGGCGGAGATACGACCAATCACACCACCCTGAATCGGGAAAGAGTCAACTGGGAGGGTAAGCGAGAACTCTTTCAACGCAAACACTGGGTAGTTGTCGTTTTCATCTTCAATTTGTACTTGAATGCTTGTCGAGCAACTTGGACTGTCAATGCAGCCTTCGATAGTAGCTGTGAATGTGTATTCAATTGAATCAACTTCATAATCAAGAGCTCTTCTATTCTGAATAGTACCATCAGATCTCACAGTAAACTCATTGCTACCCTCGCCAGATAACAGATAGCGTATATTCTCAGCATTAGAGTCTCTGTCCAAGTCAGTAGCATGAATAGTAAGCACTGTGCCAACAGAGTTCTCACGTATGCTCGCTGAATAGAATGCCTGATCAAAGGCTGCCTGATTATCATCCACGTCACCTACGCTCACAATCACTGACGCCGGGTACTCAGCTGAACGCCCCAGGGCATCGTATGCTTGAATAACCAGCGTGTACTCCGATAGGTCAGTTTCAGCGTCTAGAGGTCGACTGTTAGTTAGAAGAGTAGCGGCACTGTTGCTGTTATAAGTAAGAACAAAGGGCACACTTTGATTCAGGAGGCGATACTCGGATATTGTCCCATGACGAGTTCGGGGGTCTTGTAAGTCTTGGTCATTGTCAGTGGCAGTAAGCGATATCTGAAGTGTGTTTTGTAGCTGGTTCTCAACGAGGGTAGATTGTAATAGTACGTCTGCAAACACAGGTGCATTGTCGTTGTCAGGCAACACGCTCACTACAATAGTTGCTGACTCGTCGGAATATAAACGACCATCAAACGCTCTAGTTGTCAGATTAATCTCTCGAACAGACTCAAAATCAAGTGGTGCTCTCAAATAAACACTACCATCATTAACAATTTCAAAATTTTTGGCATATTCCGAGGAAGTGATTTCAAAAGAGATGTCAGCTGATTCTGAGACAACAGTGAGTGTGATCAGTGGTTGAGGGGGAAGTGAGTTTTCCCTCACGGAAGCGTCAAAACGAAGCGTCTCAAATACTGGTGGTGAGTCTTCTTCATCGATGACGTGGACAGTAACTGATACGGGAGTGGAACGTAGGCCACCATTATCAACAGCTATTAGGCTGAACTGAAACAGAATATCACCAGACTCGTAATCAATTCTTCGTGATAAGTAAAAAGTACCATTTGAGCTGATGGAAAACGGTATTAGATTTTCAGAATTGATGATAAATCGCTGCACAGCTCCGAAAACTGGTCCGCCATCATCGTCTGTTGTGAGGAATGTGTAGAATGCACTTGTCGTAGCAATATCTTCAGAAACAGAGATATTGTATTGCAGCTCGGAAAACTCGGGCGAGAATTCGTTTTGATCTTCGACGCTCAAAGTCACGATTGCCGTTGCTTCAAGGCTACCGATATCCATAGCAACAACAGTTAATACAATCTGAGTTGGGTCGACCTCATAATCAAAAACGTACGAAGAAGACAACATTCCATTTTCATCAATCGTCAACAAAAACTGGTCAGCAATGCTCCGACTGGATGGGCTAAAACTGTACTGTACACGACTGAACACTTCGCTCTTATCGAGGTCTGTTGCTTGCACTCTTACGATATCGTCTAGACGCTGCCCCTCAGGGAATTCCACAGAGTAGGTAGCCTGTGAGAACAGTGGTGCATTGTCGTTAACGTCCTGGAGTATTATAGTGAACTCATCACAAGCACTTTTATTGCCACTGTCAAAAGCACACACAGTCAATGAGAACGTGTGCGGTAGCAAGTCGCTCATAGATTCATAGTCGAGTGCAACGGTGTTCGAGATAGTGCCATCATTACTAATAGTGAAAATATCATTTCTTGAAGAGTTTATCGAAAAATGTGAGATGACACCCATGTCACCATCATCTCTATCGATCACATTCACAGCAAACAAAGTCAGTTCATTTTCAGCCAGATTGAATACGTACGGACCAATAAACTGGGGAAGATGATCATTCTCGTTTCCGACCATCACGGTAACCATAGCAGGCTCGAGTGCCGTGTTCTTCCCATCACTGACCTCCACAATGAAGTTATATCGACTAATCATTTCGTAATCCAGTTGTTTCTCTAACAGAAGAGCGCCGGAGCCATTCACAGAGAAGGGAACGTTGCTCGGTCGTATAGTATAAAGGAGCTCGGCTCCCAACATGTCCAGGTCTCGTGCTGACACGTACCCGACGAGGTAGGGTGGGCGGAGACTCTCGGAGGCAACAAAAGAGAAAGAATTCTCAACAAAATATGGTCGCTCATCGTTGTCATTAGTGACTTGTACACGTAGCGTGATGAACACGCCATCACAGTCTCCGCTGTTGTCATAGATACGTACGAGGAGAGTGTACGAGTTTTGATCTCTGTCAAAGTCTATTTCTCTCATTAAAACTATTCCTCCATCTGCTGACACTGAAAACGGAAGATTAGTATCATTCGATAAAATTTCGAACAGAATATTACCGACATCACTGTCACCATCAGCATCCATGGAAACTATCTGATATATCTCGCTTTCAGTTGCTACAGACTCTGGGATGCGCACAACAGCAAACGTCTCTTGAACCTCAGGGCAGAATTCGTTCTCATCGAGTAGATTGATAAACACGGTTGCTATGGCACTGTAGAACCCATCAATAGCAGATACGACAACTTCAAGTTGTCTGTTCGATGTCTCATAATCTAACGGTTGATTCACTAGCAGCTGACCGTCGCTGTTCACCGTAACAGTTCCCTCGAGACCAAAAGCAGTGTAGACAATTTCAGAGATTGTGTTGGACTGAGACGGGGGACATCTTTCAACAGCTGACTGATCATTGTCAGTTACTGCGATACTTCCTAGGATACCGATAGTGTTTTCAAAGAACGTGAAATGGAAAGTCTCGTTGGAAAACTTCAATTCGTTGTCGTTTTGGTTCTGAATCAAGACAGTGACACTGGCATTGACATTAGAATACAATCCACCACCGTCTACAGCCGATACGCTGAAACTGTACGAGCACGGGTCGTTCTCGAAATCAATCGCCCTGATATTGACAAGCAGACCGTTTTGAGTTCCAGGGTCCAAACGAACTTCAAAAGGAACATCTGCTTCAAGAATTTCGTATCTCACGATTTGACTAAACACTGGTTGCTGTAGGCCTGAGGCATCCTGATCACTGGCTCGGAGCAATTCAATAATTGTTGAAGCTGGATCGTTTTCGAGTAGCTCAACCGTGTAGTCTGTTTCTGAGAATTCCGGTGCATTGTCGTTGATATTCTCAACAGTCACTGTTAGTCGCAATGGGGTTGATTGGAACAGGGTATCATTGGCAACCATTGTGATAGTGACCTCATTAGTTTGCTCATAGTCCAGAGGGCTCTCAAGATACAAACTACCATTCAAGAATAGTCTAAAATTATGTCTTTCGCCGACTAAAATGTACGTTAGCGTCGTGATCGAGCCGTCCAAATCAAGGGCTTTGACATCAGATACAAATCCAGTATAGCCTTCGTTTAGCGAGATACTCATTTCTGTTTTTTGGAAGTATGGAGGGTTATCGTTAACGTTGCTAATACACACTGTTACCGTGACAGGCTCTGATAACACATTCCCATTGGTCGCCACTGCCGAGAACAAATAAGTGGTTCGGGCAGACTCAAAATCTGTGATAAAATTGCTCGTGTAGATTGCACCTTGCGAGTTAATTTCAAACGGAAGGCTCTCTTCGGATAATATTCTGAAATCAATCGTGTGATTTTGTGCATTTGTTACTATAATATTCAATACTGGGGTTTCCAAGTCTGTGTTCTCATCGATGCATACGGTATAATTGAGCTGCTGTAGTTCAGGAACAAATACCTGATCCATGGTTAGTTCTACAGTGACCGTCGTGACAGCCATAAACCCGCCACCGTCCGTAGCAACAACTGTGAACACAAACATTCTCATTTCACTTTCAACATCAAAGTTTGCGGTAGTGAAAATAGTTCCGTTCATTGCATCGATGGAAAATGGTACGCTGTCCAATATGATGTACGATACATCGCCGTAGTGACCAATGTCATCGTCAATAGCGACCACTTGTAGAATTCTCGAGCCCTTTGATGTATCAACGTGTACGGGAATAGAATGTTCAGTTTGTTCGAATAACGGCTGATGATCGTTAATGTTCTCAACATGCACAGTCACATTGGATGGTATTGATTGTAGCCCAAGTCCATCAACAGCGTACACAAACAGCTGAAATACAGGAGGGTCAGATTCAGCGTCCAATGATCGATCAGCACTCAGTACACCCTCGTTGGAGACGGAAAAGGGTGTGGTCACTCCACCCACTTGTGATAGGACCTCGTAGCGAGAAATGGTGGAAAATTCGGGGGAACTGTCCAAATCAATAGCTACAAAAGTTGTGAGAATGAGGTCGGCACTGTTTTCAACGAGAGTTAGCTCAACACTTTGTGGGAATATTTCTGGATTGAAATCATTGACATCTTCAATATTAACAGACACGTTGAGCATGAACGGACACACGAGAGCTCCATCTGAGACCTGCCCATAGAAAATAGAAGAAGAATAGCTAATAGACAGATCAGGTAAACATGAACTAGACTCAAAAACATTAAAAATGTTAAAGGTGGTGCCACAATTGAAGGTTTGGACGGTACAGGATGGTTCGCTGTTCGTTCATATAGTTGGGGTGGCGTACGTAACGTTGCAATGGACATC
>VSKX01040667.1_pt1 | contig 13563 bp, 11 predicted proteins | sample 4799481 | NCBI WGS metagenome assembly VSKX01 (sample SAMN12179537, study PRJNA552185) | sponge metagenome | biome: deep-sea hydrothermal plumes; feature: spots directly above weak diffusing fluid; material: sea water; isolation source: sponge from the Swan site of a hydrothermal vent ...
CCGTCGTTTAGATTTCATGATGCAAGAATTTAACCGTGAATCAAACACGCTTGCATCAAAATCCATCAGTGCAGATGTGACTTCAGCGGCAGTTGAAATGAAAGTATTGATTGAGCAAATGCGTGAGCAGATCCAAAACGTCGAATGATATCACACAACGTACTATAAGATGCTTTTCGCATTGATTTTAAAGTAATTTATTTAAAGTGACGTCCCATAAGGTTCCAAGTAATACTACTAAAACCCGAATAAAGTGGTAAGTATATCGGTGAGCACTTACCATTTGACCAACTCATCAATGGTGAGTACACTGATTGTATTATAAACAATCAGTTAGGGTAGAAGGATTTATGGGAAAGATCACTGCAAAAGAGATTGCTTCACTCGCAAAAGGAAAAGTGAGCCGAACTGCGATTGGTGACGGTTTGTATTTTGTTGTCGCAGAACGAGGGCACCCTTACTGGGCGCTCAGATACACATCTAACGGTAAACGCAAACAAATGACGTTGGGCAAGTACAACGTCATGAGTCTTGTTGAGGCCAGAGCTGAAGCAGTTTTAAAAACCAAAGATAATCATACGGGCCTTGATCCACTTCTCGCCCGAAGACAAGCTGAACAAATACAAATTTTAACTGTTGATGCCTTATTTGAAGACTGGCATAAAGGTAATATCAAAAGGCTCAAGCACCCTAACATTCCTGAACGGATCTACCGAAAAGACATAGCCCCGCATATTGGGCAGTTGCCACTTGATAAAGTTACAGCAAGAGATATACGTACCATCATCGAAAGCATTACTGAATCTAAACGTCCCACTATTTCTAATGACGCACTGGGTTATTGCAAACAGCTATTCAGGCACGCTAATAAGCTAGATCTTGTCGGTAACAATCCAGCCGCTGCTTTTGCCGTTTCTGACGCTGGTGGCGTTGAGCAGAGCAAAGAACGGTATTTATCTATAGATGAGCTTACATTTTTCTTTAAAGTCGCAGCAGAGAACTCCACCAGCTTTAGCCGAGAGAATTATCTAGCCTGTGCCTTATTGGTTTGTCTTGGTGTTCGTAAATCTGAATTAGTAGAATCGAAGTGGTCTGAGTATGACCTAGATAAGCAAACTTGGAGCTTGCCAAAAGAAAGGAGTAAGACGGGAGTAGGAATTGACATTCCATTGTCTGACGTAGTTATGAGTTGGCTCAAGGAGCTTGAAGTGAGAGGCTTTGGCTCTGAATATGTATTTCCTAGTCGTAGAGCTGGAAAACTGCCACATATGGGCAAAGATACGCTTAATAGGGCTATCACTATGCTATTCGGACGTGTAGCAGGGAAAGAAAAACAACCGCCTAACCTTATGGGCGATATAAAGCACTTCACTGTTCATGATCTTAGGCGGACTTGTCGCACCTTATTATCTAAACAAGGTACATCTGGGTATATAGCTGAAAGGTGCTTAAACCACAAACTCAAGGGTGTAGAAGGGATTTATGATAAGTATGATTATTTTGAAGAAAGAAAAGAAGCTCAAGAGCAGCTTTCAATGAATATAAGTTTAATTGTTGGCAGCGACAATCAATTATCAAGAGCTAAATAACCACACTTTATCAGAATCAAAAGTGTGGCATTAAAAATTGTTATTACTTTCCACGACTCGCTAAGCCAAATATGAGAGCAGTTAACGCTGCTCCAACAACAAAACCTTTCACACCTGTATTGTCTTTACTCTCTTGCTTAGACTTAGAAGTATTTCCTCGTACTTGAGGTTCAACTTTAACGCTATTATTCTGCAACTTACCTACAGTAGTAGTCAATTGTTGAAAAAGTTCATTAGGGTCAATACCTAAAGCTTCTGCACATTGAAACATCTGATCTATTGAGAAAGCGGATCGTCCAGACTCTAATCGGCTATAGCTGGCTTGTGACAAACCTACCCTTTCTGCAATTTCTCCTTGCTCTAAATTCATAGCTTTTCGGCTGTTAGCAATCACGGCTCCGAAAATAGCGGAGTATGAAGTTAGTTCTTCAGACATGTCATCACCTTAAAAAATACTTGCATAAATACAAAAATGCAATAATATAGCTTTTACACTAATATTATCGTTAAACGTAAATGGAGTTGTAAGATGGAAATAAAACTAAATATAGGTGATTTGTTATATCGAAGCAAGGGTATTGTTCAGCATGTTGGAGTATTTCTAGGTGGTAACAAGGTGCTTCATAACTCACCTGACTGTAATACTGTCATTGTTACACTTGAGAAGTTCTCAGCTAACAAGCCAATTAAGGTAGTTCGTCGCAGTATCAAAGAACCAGAGCTCTTCAAACAAAGAATAGATTATGCTTTAACAATAGGAAAAACATACAACCCTCTTTGTTATAACTGCGAGCAATTGGCAACATACGTAGTAGAAGGGAGCAGCCAAAGCAAGCAAATAGTAGGCACTGTTGTTGGGAGTGCTATTGGGTTAATTATTGATAGAGTCTTTAACTTAAAGTCTCCTTTCCTTTCAAGTGCAGCTGGTGGAGTTGTCGGTTGTGCATTAGTCAATAAACAGAGGAAATATGACTCTGAGGTACATGCTTAAACTATCAGTACAGTACAAAACATAAAGCCCTTTGCTTATCAAGCTTGGGCTTTTAACTGTAACCAATTTTGAGTTTTTAAACGCTCAAAAGCTGCAACAATATGACTTGGTTTCATACTGGCTTTATGCTCATTCCAGTCATGCACTCTTCTTATTAGATCATTATCTGTCAGTTCAGTGTCGGCTGAATCTTGAGTAGCAACCCAATGAACGGTTGACAGTAGCTCCATCCCATTCTGGGATTCAAAACCTTCGATCAAGTTTGCCACTTGTTCAAACCGTTTTTTAGTTTCAGGTTCCGATTCAAGAAATTCAAAAGCGTCTTTGACTGCATCATCTTTAAGTGAAATAGGTGTTTCAGGTTTATTTTTACCATCACCATAACCCGTAATGAAGTGTCCATCCATACGCTCCAATACATGCTTTAACACATCAGCATAAGGGCCGTAATGGTGTTTAATGAAATGCACTTTATTTAGGTGTTCACCTGTTGCCGTTAAAAAATAAACCAGCTTTTGTACTTCCAGCAACGACAACCTGTACCCAAATCCAGTAGATAGGTAACGGTCAATCAAACCAATAATTGCCGCTCGGCCTTTGGTCATTTTCGGCCGTTTGGTGTTATTTATCATTTGCTCAGCCTGTGGTGATTGCTGAGGAGGATAAACACGCCAATCAACTTCTGGCATATCCGTTAACGAACGCTCAATTAAACTGTAGACCTCTTGCCAATTCAACCCACCAAGACCACTACCCAAAGCAGGAATAGCCACTGACTTTAGGCCAAGTCGATTCACTTCTCTCTTTAAATCTTCTAGCCCTTGTTCAATATATTCAATCTTAGATTTTGCTTTCCAATGTGCTTTAGTTGGAAAGTTGATGATATAAAAAGGGCTGCTCATACTGCTAAGTTCAACCGATAGCACTTTGCCTGTAACTAAAGAATTATCATCACATGCTTTTTTATAAACAGTAAAATTATGGGGGAAGGCTTTTTTAAACTGTAATGCTAACCCTTTGCCCATCACACCAACGGTATTCACCGTATTAATAATGGCATCGGCTTGGTCATGCAGAATATTACCCGTTAATTGAGTGATCATAATTTTCTCTATTAATAGTACCAATCAGGTTTTACTATCACCTTTGGCTGGTGGTTAGCACCTTCTAGCAAGATATTAACTTCTTGCGCCATTTCATCAGTTTTAACACCAATGTACTGAATCAAATTCCAGTTTACGCTTTCAAAGGCTAAAAACTCAGCTTGTTTTTCTTCTTTCATAGCTGACCAAAAATGTTCTTTTGAAATCTTATCTAAATCAAGCTCGTTAATTCTATTAAAATCATCTATTTGTTCAGCGAAATCTAAGTCAGCGTGAATGTCGGTAAAAAAGCAACTTCCGTTTGTCTGACGTACCTTATCCACGTTACTTATCAAGTGTAGTATACGGTCTTGTCCACCTTCGAAATCAGCATGACCACGATGAATTACATACAACATTACTGAACGAGGACAAAAGTTAAAAGGAACGTACTGACCTATAGTGCCACCAGCTGCGACACGAACAGGACGCCGCAAACGGCGATCTTTAATATGACCATAACCAATATTTTTATTTTCTAAGCCAAGCTCGATACGCTTTGAATCTGACCACAAGCAGCCTTGATTAAGAATACTGGCTAGATTATCGATATGAGTTATATGGCAAACACTAACTGTTTTTTTACTCAACCTTAACTGCTCCTCAAGTCACAAACCTAGTCATTAATTACGTCTACAAAACACCCCAATGTGTTAATACTTTATTCATAATGTCTAGGTTGACCATTAACTTCAATTAATTCATAACCACTGAAGCCATACTTACCTAAAACAGGCTTACACAAAGCTTCTACCCTTATGGATATATCTTGACCACCGATGTCGGACTCTTTTCTGTGTGAACCACTAGCAAATCCCTCCATTATTACTTTAAATCCAAGTTCGAGTTCGAAATCTGAATCTTCAACATCCAACTCAATGTCATCGAATATAGTATTAGTTTCAGCCATTGGCCCCGCTAGCTCATTACTTTGAAGTAATTCATGAGAGTTTTCATTTACTGCTTCACTAATTTTTGCCGAAAATGAATCACTAGACACAACTTCATAGAGTTTATTGTCAAAAAGATCGTAAATATGATCAAAAATCAAAGCTGAATCAATATCTTCATTTTCTGACTGTTCAGCTTCTAATATTTCTTCGAACTTTGTTACCAGCTCATCATCAAGATATATGTACTTAAGTTCCGAAAGATTTGTATTATTAAAGTTCTTGTCATTCATTAGCGCTTGAAAATTGGAATAACCAAAGAGTGCTGAAATACATGCTGATAAAGCATCAAACGTGAGAACGATTTCAGCATTTTTTAAACTTTTAGAAAGTAATTCCATAAAGTAAAAAGCCACAGGTAATCGGTGGGAAGCCATTGTTGCTTCATGAATTACTGTTTTCTCAGCAAAATTTTGCTTTTCTCTTTCTGCTTGCTTTTGTTTGTTTTCAAAGTTGATTCGAAGTTGACCAGTTTTGATTTCTTCAGCTTCAGCTTCTGCGCTTTTTTTATCAGATAAAGCTTTAGCTGCTGTCTTTTTTTGTTCTATATATCCTAAAATTTTATGCCTACGTTCAATCTTATTTGACTTACTTTCTAAGTCTAATTCAAGATCTTTAGCAAGATAACTTTTGTTTGGATCGCTTTTTAATTTAGCTTTATTTAGTTCATGCTGGGTTTCTGCTTTTGCTACTTCTTGCTGAATTAAATGAGTATGTTGCAGTGACTCCACTCCTTGCTGCTTCTTTTTAACTTGAAGTGAGATCCAAGGTAGCACTAACAAATAAAACACAGTAATTAGTAAGGGGCTGATTAATATCCCTTTGTCGTCCCATAACAAAATTGGATCTTGCATAAAGGAGACACTATCAACCATATTTCTTATACGGTTATCGATATTAGTGTTTCCGAAAAATAGTACTCCAAGTTTATCCCAGTTACATAAACACCAAGATAAGATAAAAGTGCCTATGATAGGATCTTTTATTCTCGTTGTAGCATTACCTTTAACCGATGCCCAAATGTCATCCAAAAACTGCATTGATGTCTTCCTTAACTTTCCATTTGGTAGTCAAATGACTGCTGAATTAAATCCATAATAGCTTCAAGTTCATTTAAGTTTGAAAAGCCGACTTGAACATCTCCATTACCCCATCTTCCGATACCTGTTATATCCCTTGCTAATTCACTAGGATCAATAAGCTCTGGATAAGGCATATTAAGTGTCAGTAATAACCGTGCACTCTGTGGGATCACATCGACGAAATTGGTGCTGGATTTGAATGACACGTAACGCTTTTTATATTCATAATACACAGAGGCATCAATATTCATTACTCTCTGTTGCAGACTTAAATATAAATCGTAAATATCACCACGTAGATTTTCATAGTGTTCGATGGTGTATTCATCAAATGCTTTCACGCCTTGTTGATAACGTTCTAATATGCTTTGTGAAATATTTGGTGCAAACCAGATATTACATGCTTTTTTAGCGAGGTTTGTAGCTCTTTGCTTGACGTGCTTTTCATTCCATTCATCAACTTCTCGCACATACTCATTTAACCTTATGGGTGAATCATCAAACCCGCCTTTAATACGCTTCTTATCTACAAATGGTCTATCGCTTAATTCTGAGTTGTAGGCTGTAAGGGTTAAATTACCTAAAGTATGCAAATAAGTTCGTTGTATCTGCTGCCATTCATCACCTAACATCAACTGCCATTGCTGCGATAGTTCAGGGTTTTGGGGCATGATGTGTTCAATTGTGTATTCACCAACTAACACTCGTTCTTTACGTTGATAATTCTCAAGCCTATCTAACAAATAGTTTCGACCTCGAAAGTTGTATACATCTTTCGTTTGAAGTTCACTAATAAACTCTTGATCTGTCGGGAACCGTTTGTAACTTCCCATCCTCTGAAAAGCAACTTGTAAGCTTTCAAGATAATTATCTAGATCAACGGATTGATAAAGGTTAGCAAAGGTCTTATTCAAGCTATTTGTCGGTATACCGCAAATGGCTCTTCGGAAAACATAATTTTCAACCAAACAAAGTATCTGCTCAAAATCTTCAGCATTCACTAAGTCATTAGCAAAGTCAGCATAGACCGCTAATAGAAAAGGTCGACTCACATCTACTTTTAATCGAGATATACGCTTAAATGCTTTGTTCAGAATGATATTAGGTTCTTTGTGCAATACCATATTGACGTAGTACGTCGAAAAGTCGTGAATATCTGCTACCAATAAGCTAATGTCATTAGGTGCTTTCTTGCTTTTACTAAATAGCTTAAAAGATTCATGTACTCGGTTTATCTTCGTGATTGTCCCTGTTTTTACCGATAAGTAATCACGCATAAACCAATCAAATAAATTCGTGTACTCATTTCCATAACTTTGCTCCATTGGAAACCAATGCTTTTCATATAGATCAGTTTGTTGCTTTATGTCTAAACCCATCAAAATGAAATTTCGAATCAGATCTGCCTGAGACAAATCTAAGCCTGTACTATTCAAACTCTCAAAAATGAGTTGAGGGTTATCAACTCCTTTTTCCAATGCTACATCTACCACAAATAGACGCATTAACCCGTTATAAACAGCCTGAACATTTTCTTCATTGATTTTATTTTTAAAGAACTCAAAGTTTTCTTTTACACGCTGCGAACTAGGTTCTGTAACAGGAACACCATTAAGTAGATCAATTAAGGTTTGTTTATCCCGTCTGGTGAGTAGCATTTTGTAATGAAGATCGCCATCTTCTTCAGCATTAAACAAATAATAATTTTGCAGTTTAGTGGCATTAGTCTTGATATCAGGTTCATTCGTTTTTACAAATTGGGCTAATGCTGCAATCAGCAAGGTTACGGTCGTTAACCGTTGTTGCCCATCAATGACCAATAACTTAGGCACATCAGAAACGGTGTGAACACTCTCTTGAAAATAAACAACTGAACCAACAAAGTGCCCTTGAGCTAAAGACTGATCATCTGAGCTAATACGAAGTATGTCTTTAAACAGTTGCTCACATTGTGCTTGATGCCAACTGTACGTCCGTTGATAAATCGGTATAACGAATTGTTTTGGACCTTTGATTAAACTCAATAGATTAGCTGAAGCGGCTTTCATTACTACTCCTTTATTATTCTTTATTTCACAATTGGATATGCGCTAATAACTCTCTAAGTCAGAAAACTATAATGTTAAAACAGAATTCGCTAAGCGTTTTTCATGACTTAATGGAGTGGTATAAAAGCGTTGGTCGATACCGTACAGCAAGTATTTCAATTCTTCATCCGTTGAGATACTGAAAGTTTTAGCCTCATTATCAAAATTGATATCGTCGCAATAATCGTGAATATAATCGAACATTTCATTTTTCTGATCGTCATTCAGAACATCAAACTTAGCCATTGCCATTGCAATACGTTTTCTGTTGGGTGTACTCACTTTGGAAATATCGTAATCATCATCAAGCTCAACGAACGGATGATCTAAAAATTCTTGTACTTGTTCATTTGTCGCTTCTTTGAATAAAACATCAATACCTGTGAAGATGCTGGTTATTGAAGATAAGTTTTGAAAAATAAGAGTGTCAGCGTTTTTAAAATAAACCGCATCAGGGTATTTATTGATGACTAACCTAGAGCTTACTTCTTCTATTTCTGCAACTTCACCAAAAGCGATCATCTTTTTCTTTACGAATAATGAAGGGGTGATTTTCTGGAAGTAAAAATCATCGCCTTGGACTGCAAATAAAAAAGCGATTTTGGTAAATTGCTCTTTGGTTAAATCACCATAATCTTTAGAGTCGAATTCTTGATTAATAAAGTCGAGACAATAAGGTTGCTTGCTGAAGTCGGTGATTTTAAACCAAGCTTCTTCATCCAAATTATGATCAGGGTCGTAAGGTACACAAGCGTTTAAATCGACAGTAATCGGTTCATACAAGGTGTGGTCAGACATCAATTTAAAATAAGGTTTTCTTCGTAATCCCTTAACTTTGACCAGTACATGATCCATGTAGCATTAACCTCTTTCTATAAATGTGTAATTGTTGATTCGATAAGCCTTCCCGATAACTATCTCGTCAGGCGTTTTATACTTGTGCTTACTGATCAAAAAGATGGCAGCGCCATTTTTTGTAGTGATGTTATAAAACTCATAGCCAAAGAGCAAAAAGAGCGGATTAAAATACAGTGCTTGCGATAAGTAAGTGAAAACGAACAAGACAGCATAAACAAAGCCTAGAGTTTCCCAATTACTGATACTTAATGCGACAAAAAAGTAACCTAAATAACTGGGTAAAAAACTGTTGTTAGCGTGATCGATACTAACCACTTGTTTAGCTTTAAACTCGTCACTGCCTAATTTTGAACTTAACAAAATACTGAACCCTGTAAGCGCTACAGGGACTAAAAAATACAAAAAGTACGACACCATATTTGGAAATGCTACTAGCCAATCACATCCTGCGAAGATATTTCCTAAGCTATAACCTTGTTGCACTAAATAAATGATCAACAGTAAAAAGGTCGCATTGATGGTGAGTAGCAATCGAAATACGGTATTGATCATGTTACCGATACCTGTCCATTCATGAGCATAGGAAGTAAAAAATCTCTAAGAGATACAAGGCTTTCATTCTCAGACTCTTTGGTTGCCACTTCTTTTATAATAGGGTTAACAAAATCTGCGAATTTATCAACAAGATTACCTGTTGGATTTGTAACATCAATATCTTCCAAAAAGCTCTTATTTAATTCTACTTGCCCTGTAGAACCGTTTGCAGCTGCTTCAATAGCTTGCTGGTGTTTCAGCATTGTAAAAGCAAGGAATTGTGGTGAAATTAATTTACTATTTGACCTTACAATCGTAACATGTGAATCAACCGTAGTTTTCTTTTCTAATAAACGTTTTACAAAAGCCACTCGCCCAAGAGTTCCAACACCTGTCGAATTAACAACTACGTCAAAAGGTTTCAATAGCTTCTCATCTTCATCATTGAGTAAAGCTTGATGTCTTCTTGAATCCTCAAAGGATATTCGCTGTGCACGCACACATTTTTGATTTAAAACTGAAGTGCCACCTTCTTCTGTATACTTGGGTGAAATTCCTCTCCGAATAATAGACGTTAACTCAACAAGTTTTTTTACCTCCCAACTCTCAGGGATTTCACGTTTTATCTGCTCGTTATAAATCATCTTGCCACCAGATGATTTATACGGCTTTCCGTCTTCATCAGGGAAGTCAAATTGAACAAACCAATAGTCATAAAGCGTTTTTGCCATTGCTTCGAGTTCGCTATTGATTTTGTTGTTGAGTTCGATTTTTTTATCTAATGAACTTAAAATATCAGCAATTTTATCTAAGTAATCTTTTGGAGGGATTTTAAAGTTAAGGCTAGTTAAATATTCAATATTAATATTGTCTTGAATACTTCCACTTGCAGAGGTTTGGATCGCTTTACGGATATATGTAAATACATAGTGCATAAACAGTTCAGAAGACTGTTCGGGATCAGCATTAAACCCCACAACACTATCAGGGAAGCACATAGGATAATTAAGTAACGCTGTTTCTGCGATATTTGCAGCAATGGTTATGCACAAAGTGTTTTTCGGCCATAGTTTACTTTGTTTTAGACCAAAATCATTGTACGTTGAGCTATGACTATTTAGGTATAGGTTAGCTGCTTTAATTTTACCCGTTTGAATTAATGGGTAAGTACCATTTTCAAACAATTTAGGATCATTTCTAGGACGATGCCTAGACTTGCCACGTTGAAACGTACCTAATTCAGAAAGCGTTTTAGTTTGCCAGTGCTTATTAAACTTTGATTCATTAATGATCATACTTCAAACCTGCCAATTGCTTCATGATATCAGATTCTAAAGTTTTTGCTTTGTGGAAAGAACTTTTTAAACGAGTTTCAAACCCTTGCATTTTCTCAATAAATTCTTCAGTCGTGATATCAACATACTCAATCTTCACTTCAAAATATTGACCAGCACTCAAGCTGTATTTTTTAGCTACAATATCGTCATAGCTGACAGCAACCGATAAATCTTCAATAGCTTCTTTTGTATTAAACGTATCAATAATGAGTTGCTCTTCTACATCACTCAGTACGATTTTTTGATTTTTATCTTCTTTAACTTTCGTACCAAGATTTGAAGCATCAATCAGTACCACATCGCCTTTGTTGCTGGCATCAATAAACAAAATCGAAACATTGGTGCCTGTAGTGGCAAAGATATTGGATGGCATCGACACCACACCTGCCAACATTTGATTTTTTATCAAGTACTCTCGAATTTTATAATCGATACCTTTCTGTGCAGTTATAAAACCTGTGGGCACTACTACAGCAGCTTTACCATCTTCTTTTAGTGAATGGATAATGTGTTGCAGAAACAACTGATAAATTGCCATCTTATCTTTTGCTGCTTTAGGGATATTAGGCACACCCGCAAAAAAACGTTTTTGATGTGCCTTTCCTTCAAGCTCTTTATGAATTTCACTAAAATCAAGCTTAAACGGTGGGTTTGATACAATGTAGTCAAACTTCCTAAGTGCCGTACCATCTTTGTGGTGAGGATGACGCATCGTGTCACCTTCAATCACATTAGGGATTGAATGCACTAAATTGTTTAGGATTAAGTTAAGCCTTAACAGGTTTGATGATTTTTTTGAAATATCCTGCGTGAAGATTGCACAGCGATCTTCACCTATAGCGTGGGCAACGTTCATCAATAAAGTGCCTGAACCTGCTGATGGATCATAACAGCTTACGTTACTGACTTTGCCTTGCTGCTCAGCTGGTACTAGGATGCTTGCCATGATGCGAGCGACAGCGTGTGGCGTGTAGTACTCGGCATACTTGCCGCCTGAATTACTGTTGTAGTCTTTAATTAAGTATTCAAAAATAACCGCATAGAAATCGTATTTTTGAGTAAAAATACGCTCAAAACTGAATTCACCAATGGCATTGATGATGGCACGACAAAACTCGTCTCTTTTATCGATTGTGACGTACTTGCTGATTGCTTCAAACAAAGCCACTTTTTGACCTGAATCCGTCATTACCGAAAAGGTATCACTATTTATTGCTGCAAGATCTCTAAGTGTATCGTCAAAAAGAGCAGCAAAATCTGGTTCGTTTTGTTTTCGGTACAAATAAGAAAGAAAATGCTCAGGCTTGAGCTTAGCTGCACTTGCTGGCAGCTGCATCGTCAGCATTTCACGATCACCTTCTGTTATTGCAAGGTAAGCAGATTCCCAACTTTCAGCTTTATCTAATTTCGGCTCTAGACGCTTAGTCTCGTAGGTAAATTTATCGTTAAGCAATTTGTACAAGAAAACCTGAGTGATAATTGTAAATTCACTGGCATCGTTACCTAAGCCGTTACGGGCACATATATTCTTTAGGTTATCAATGAGTTCTTTAGTTTTGGTTTGAAAAACTTGTTCTACCACGGAGTATCACCATTGTATTCGTTTAAATATTCTTTCACCAATAAGTTATTGATGTACTTTGCTGTTTCTGCATTGAGCTTTATGTCTTCAGCTTTGAACTCTTGAATAGTATTGGGCATTACTGTTTGCCCAAAATAACTGTCGTTCTGCAATATTTGCTGATTGTTTAATACTTGCTCGTCCGTGCGCTGTTTTATTTTGCTTAAAGCTTGGAAGATATGACGTTCAGTTGCAGTTTTAGGGTCAAGGCTGATGCTTGAACCTCCTGATGCTGTTTTGTTTTCATTCAATCTTTTGTGTACTCGGGCAAACTTAGCGTCTCCCGAATACTTTGAACGCACTCGTTCATTAGCACTGTTCAACACTTTTACTTTCTCGTGTATTGCTTTGAGCGCTTTTATGTTTTTATTCATTTCGTCTTGGCTAACCTCGCTTAAGTTCTTGGTCTTAAACAAACGCTCTAGCTCTTCTTTTAATGAAATGAATTTAGGATCGGCTTGGTCAATGTTACCCGCTAATGATTCACGAGTTGTACGTAATGTATTTTTAAGCTCATCGGCCAGTTTTAGTTCATGCTCACCTACTTTGGTAAACATGAATACCACATTTTCGAGTGCCGCATTTAGGATGTTCGAAGTGTCGGTATTGTTTTCAAGCCGTAGCTTCAAATTTAAATTTTCTAAATGAGCACTGGTTTCGTTGTATAGAACCTTGAGCTTGGCAAAATCAAGGGCTTTAAGTTGCTCGGTCTCGCCTTGAAGGCGGATAAGATTATACAGTTCTTTGGCGCTTTCTAATGCTTTTTTTAGCTCAATAATTTGCTTACGGTCAGAAATTTCACTGATTTGTTGTTGGAATATTTCGGTATTCTCAGTATCAAATTGAAATAATTTATCTTTTACGTCTTCAATTTCGTCTTTTATTTCTTGTGCGCTTTTAAAAAGATTGGAATAGCTCTCAGCTTCATCACCGAGTTCGCTTTGCAATTCATCAAAATATGCTCTGTTAGTGGCATCAAACTCATCGCTAATATCAGCAAAGTCAACTACATAGCCATAGCGGAAGTTTTTATATGTGCGGTTCACCCGAGTCAGTGCCTGTAGCAAGTTGTGTTGCTTGATGACTCGCCCAATATAGAGTTTTTTTAATCTTTTGGCATCAAACCCCGTTAATAACATTCTTTCAACGAAGAGGATATCAATTTCACCTGCTTTAAAATTCTCTATCCATTCTTTACGTTCAGGTTTTGTACCGTAGTCATGCAAAATGAGTGAAGCAGTTTTGACTTGATTATCTTGTTTAAGTTTTTCGCTGTAATATCGTGGCTTAGGCTCATGCACAGCCTCAGCAGTCGCTTTAGACGCTTTATTTTGACTTTTAGCTGTTAGATTAAGTTTGTGGGCATAAATAG
>VSKX01052413.1_pt1 | contig 13551 bp, 7 predicted proteins | sample 4799481 | NCBI WGS metagenome assembly VSKX01 (sample SAMN12179537, study PRJNA552185) | sponge metagenome | biome: deep-sea hydrothermal plumes; feature: spots directly above weak diffusing fluid; material: sea water; isolation source: sponge from the Swan site of a hydrothermal vent ...
TAGGCCGATTTGTGCTGAAATAACGCATCAGTCTGGGGTACCGGCCGGCCAGTCTTAATTTCACTTACGTCTGATTCCCATACGGCATTTTGCAAGCGCAAGCTTGATCTGCTCGTTTATATAGCACTATTTGATGTCACTGTTACACATTTTGTGAATAACCACGGACATTTTGACCTCGCACACATGGCTTAAAGCAATGCTAGTGAGTGTGTGCTCTCACAAAATTGAAAGCAATTGCTGAACTGTTTTGTGGACAGTGAACACCTGATACACATTCAGTTTGCTATATATACATGCATGCTCACAGGTGTACAATATGCATCAACTACAATAAATGTAGCTTAGGTTTTTACCTTCAGTTTCCTGAGTGAGAGGCAATGTGAGAAGGTGGTCCATGATCAAAATGAGGCATACGAAACATTCGTTTTGTTGAGAGCTCCAATTAAGGCATTTTAACACTTTAACAGCCTACATAGCAAACAAAGTTGAAAGGTCAAATGTGTAAACACAAGCAATTTAGCAGAAATTTTTTCTCGGTATAATGAATGTTAGATTCGTTACGGTGAATTTGTTTGTCAAAGCAACGAATCAGTGTGTGTATAGCAAAATCACAACCACGACTGCACCATGGCTTTCACATAAACAAAACAGTGTTGCAGAGATTCCCTTTAGCAAGCACACTGCTTACAACAGATTGTTGACCTATACACCGCTCCTGGTTGCAGCTCTGAGACCATAGTGCTCATGCAGTCACATAATTGAGGCCTAGTTGACACACTAAATCTGTGTGGTATACAGTACGTATATACGCGTAGATGGCCGGAGATGGTACCTTGTCCATTGTGTTCTCTTGTATATACAGTGATATGATCTCAGCTGGCCCAAGTTGCCCTCTGCTCAGCACACCCAGTTCTACTCTCACAAGCACCACTGGGCCTCTGCATACACACAAGCAGTTAAAGCTCATAACAATCATAAAACAGTACAGTAGACGCTGGCATATCTGAACCCATCGGGACCGACCCCTCTTCAAAATTCGGATATGCAAAACATTCTCAACCATGCATGCAAGAACTCTGATTTAAATAGGCATCATGCAGGCAGTACAGCAGTTTTCAGAGTTCTTGCATCTGTAATGTCTAGAGCGGAAGTAGAGTTTGTCATGTGGATATTCTTTTTACCCATGTAGCTACGTATGGGTCTATACGTGATAGGTCCACTTCCGCTTTAGAGATGCAAGACTCTGAAAACTGTTGTAACTTGTGGTGCCAAATGAATTGCGTACACCAATTACAGAACTGACGATCTTTGCCAACTAACACTTTTCACTGGTTCGGATCAGAGGAGGTTAAACGTGAAGCCAAACAATTACCTCTTTGTATTAACATACTTGCACTTCGAACCTACTTTTGAGCATGCGCTTGATCAGGATGTTATACATTGATCATGTGACCAATTATTGTGCGGAAGTGCGTCTACGGAAACGCATGGTTGTCGGATCTCCTCTGTATAGTACCTACAGTACAGGCCAAACAGTTTTTTATGCCTGTACTGTAGGAAAGAAAGTCCACTAGATACATCAAATGTTAAATATACAAACCTGTCAAAGGTCATAATGAAGTTGTTGTTGCACTCTCCCTCCAACTGCGTTCCCCATTCTCCTAGCTGAAGCTGAACAGGAGACCTGCACATATGCATTATATGCCGTAGATATTATTACAGTCAAAGAGCGTTATGTCAGAACATTTTGTAAGGATGTACGTATTTAACAGGCGTTCAAATACAACTGCTAAGTACTACACTATCTTTGCATAATTCACACACGTACGATTAATTTATAATATTATTATAGCGTACACAAAGTGTGCTCCTATTTGCAGAAGAGGTGATGGTGTGTCAGAGAGAGTGTGGAAGGAGAGTGGGTTAAGTGCAAGGTCGAAGCACTGCAGCTCTCCCTTGGGTCCACACACCATCACCACTCCACCACCAGGATGCCACCGAATTAGAGACACTGGGGACTGTGTGTGCATGGGGAACGAACTTTATATTTAGCCACGCACTGACAAAATGGCTAAAGCTATATCAGAACAAGCATTCCTGTCTCCCTTGACCATAATACGTGTATAATTATACAGAAAGTACAAAACTTCTGGATTCATATATACACATTACACATGTGCACAATTTCATATATCAAGGGCATACAAGTATGAAGGCTCACAAAAAAAGCTTGAGTGATGATGTCAGGCCGATCAGTCACACAATCATGGAGGATCTGTGGATGACAGACACACACATTGACATATACATATATATAACCATACCATTTATTGAAACTGTTGATGTATGTTGGAACATAAAAAAAGGACCCTCCGACCAACGATTGCTGTACTTAAAACACTTTTCTATACATGTACAAAGGATAGGTCACCAAAACTTAACTTCCTACACAAAACATATACGTAGAGTGTACAGAACCACTGAACAAAGGGATCATAACGAACGTAGTTGCCCCATGAGTATAAAATTTTAAAGACGACACATGTAGTTACCAGATTATTGTTCTCACAGCCTAGTAGCACCATGCTCTCATCTCTGCTCCACTCACACACCTCCACATTAGCTGCAGGGGAGGGAAGGGGCTCAGTCAGAACATCATACAACACAAATAAGACACAAATTGCAGACCTTGTGAACTTTATTATGATATAAAAAAATTTTTGTTATAAATATAGTACGTATTTAAACACATGTACAGTATCGTAAAAAGCCGCGGAATTTTTTAATTTGGCGACATGGTGGTTGGTGATGGGATGGTCTTGCGAGACTAGTGAGTAAGGAAATGACCGTTATATTTAAAACCGCCAATATAGATACTTTGCTGCACCGCCAAACTAAACGACCGTCAATATTTCCGACTATAAATTATGGTAGCTATATAATAGGTAAATGGATCAAAATGGACAGCCATACATAAAGTTATTGCACACATGTGTACACACATGTGCACTGTATGATGCACATATATACATGTACCTTGTGATGATATTGTGGCCTCCGAGCTTGATCTGGTCAACTGCACAGAGAATGTTAGTTTCAAGCTAAACGCTATCAAAGAAGCCGAGAAAAAGAAGTAAGCTACTCTGATGATGGCTCAGGCTACGAAATGAAAATAAGACCACAAAAATACCTTTGCAAGGCCTGAAAATTTCCCTAGCACAACGTGCATGTAGAGTAGTACGTATATATACGTACACGGGATATCATCTACACCTACTGAATTTACAGTAGAGATCCATATAATATCTGGCATCTTGGTGTAATTTTGCCTTGAGATTACTTCTATGCAGTTGCATTTGCATGCGCAAACCATCCCCAGGATTTCTGGGGATCAGGATATCTTCGCAAACTATCACTAAATTATTACATAACAGTTCCACATCACTATGTTTTCTGTGCTACCACATGGGTGATAATGATGCACATGCGCGGTAATACCTTGTAATTTTGCGCCGTTCATTTTTTGTATATTTTCATATTCAATTTACTATATAGTTTACGGAAGAAGTATGCAAAAACGACGCGCATGCATGTGCAACTAATAGCAGGCCTCCCCTTTTCATGACTTCAGTATGATTTTATCTGCTTTTTTTAGGGCAATGAAACATCAATTGGCAATCTATTACAATTACGTAGACATAATTATACAGCAGACTATTAATTATGTATACCTGTTTAATAAGAAAATAAACTGTATACGTAGCTCTGTTCATAAACTACGTACATACACTGCACATACATGTACAATACGCAGTACTTTACTTACTCTGTGATCCCAGCACTGGTAACTGCAGTACTGGTATGTGGATGAACTGGTCTTCTCCACAGACAACAACACACTACTCTTTACAGTACTGCCAACATAATTTGTGATAAAAGATTAAATTCACACACAGCTAATACAGTAGTCACACTGTAAAAGCTGGGCAATATATAAGCTGGGCAATAGCCATACTGGGCAATAGTCATACTGTATAAGCTGGGCAATAGTCATACTGGGCAATAGTCATACTGTATAAGCTGGGCAATAGTCATACTGTATAAGCTGGGCAATAGTCATACTGGGCAATAGTCATACTGTATAAGCTGGGCAATAGTCATACTGCATGTAAAGACGTGAGATCTAGTATAATACCTAAACTGCATTTCCACGGGGTCATAGTTCAGGTCAGCTCCACAGTAGAACTTCAGTGCATCGCTAAATGTACGATTGTACAGGTAAACTATATGTTCACTTGTACGTACATCTAGCTTGTAGGTATATAAATGCATGTATATGTTACTACACAGTATATGCTGCAGAGATTTGCCAAGAAGATGGTTGTTTTCATATGTTATGACTATAAAGATCGTAGTGCCAATAAGACTAAGTGGACATTAGAGGTAATTCTCAGAGAAGTGGTTACTGCCGATCAGTACTAGCCAGAACCATGTATACATACTGTAGTTCACCTCTCCACTGTAAAGAGAAGTAGATTATAGCCTGTGTTGGTGGCCCACTCCTCTCTCCACCACACTGCCACTAGACCCTCACTCACTCTCAGTGATCTCTCGGCACGACCTACCGGCAGACCACCCTCCTCGTAGAACAATACCTGTACATGTACAAATACAGCGAGTGCGCGTGCATGGGCGTGAATGGACAAGAGATTACTAGGCCAATGACCAGGAAGAGATTAGGCCAAGGCCATAGCCAAGGCAATGAAATTGTTAGAGGTTCCTAGCATTGGCATTTTTAGGCCATTGATTGCCTCAAAGTTGCCTAGTACTTTAGTCTACTGCACTGAGAGAGTGTGGCAGACCTTTGGATCTTGTGCTGAGAGCTTGTCCAGCCTTCTCCCGGAGTCAGTTTTTTTGAGAGTGAGTGTCACTTGAGCTGCGGAGGAACGATGAGGGGAGAGAGAGACAACACCAGGACGAGGATCCTCACTCAAGGTGAGGAGAATGAGGGAACCAAAGAGCACAGCTGCATGTGGTAGGGGAGAAGAAGCATTCTATTTTTAGTACGTACGTATTGTACAGCTAGAAAATTTTGTGATTTGGCAGTTGGAAGCGGGATTGCCACTTTAAATTCAAAATCCACATAGCGATATCTTATAAGACAAACGAGTAAGGCAAAGATGGTCAAATTTAAATGTCCATATATTGACCTATTTGCCACACCACCAAAGTAAATGGCCGTCAATAGTGGCCACCTCTGGAGAGATGTGAATATATGGCAACTAAACGCAAAGCTGCCAAGACGACCTCAGGCTTTGTACTTTAGGTTATTAACCCGAGGCTGAGCTGCGGCCAGCGAGTTGTAGTAGTCTGTCTGTCTGTCTATTTGTTTGTTTGCTTGTGATCAACACTGTGCCAGGTGGCGTGCAGAAGCAAGCTAGCTAGCTACTACTATACTAGTTCATGCACGCTCAGTCCAGCGGTAACAAAAGAAAGTCTTCAATTCTTGTTATACACTGTACTATTCTGAGCTCTGCTCTTGCAAGTGCATTGTAGCTAGGATCTGCTTAGACCATGGGTTCAACGTGATTTAGAAGGCCTTCGGGCTTCTAAATCATGTAGAAGCCTTCTAAACATGGTCTAACCACTGTAGTCCCATGCCATTTTTTTCTAGTAATCTGATCCCATGTTCTAATAGAAAAAAAAAAGCGGCCACGTTTATAATGCTTACTAGTTGTCTGCTAAAACGGCTTACAGTATACAAACCAACCATTTTTACATACATTCTGCATATTAATTAAGGAGCAACACTTACCGTTGTCCATGCCTGTTTGAATTCTTGGTACCAAAGATCTGTCAATGAAGATTCTCTCAACTTCACCGGAGCACTTGGACAACACGAATGTGAGCAAAATACCATTCTCAAGCAACAACTACATGACACAGTGCATTAATTACTTAATGCAGATAATTATTACGCATAATTATTTTATACAAATACGGTACATATACTTAATGCAGATCTGCATTAAGTATACGTACCGTATTTGCTTGATCAGAGGCCGCTCTTAAATAGTAGCCTCTCTACCGCCCATATTCAGTGCAATAAAAGCCGCTCTCAAATAGCAGCCTCAGTGAACTTTGACTCTATTATCTCTGTGCGCACATGAACTAATGAACACTGCTCTAGGACACCATAGACACTATAGGATACTATAATAAGACACCATGATAGTATACATATGACACTATTGGACACACACCATGATGGATGTAGCACTTATAGGTAATGTTAAACATGCTGATTCAGCATATTTCGTGGTTCTTATATCCAGTACCAACCCTACTATTAGTGAACTTTGACCCTATTATCTCTGTGCGCACGTGCATTCATAGCAGTCCACTGGCACAGTAGCAGAATAAATAACAGATCTCTTTCTCCTGTGCGTGGATCAGAAGAGTTAGAGGTGACTCGAAAGAAAAGACGCTTTGATGCAATAGGCTGGTGGGCATGTGCGGGTTACAATAATTATTATGGGTGGGTAACAAGCGCCGCTCTCAAACAGTGGCCTCTCTCGAACTGTTGCTTCCTTTGCCAGCAAAATGAAACATTTAGTAGCCGCGGCCTCTGGATCACGCAGATATGGTATACGTATATACATATTGTGTGCGTGAACGAAAAAGGTTAACCAAGTATTGTAACGTCTCCATTTTAAATTGTAGTAACTCACAAGGCAGTGTCGATGAGTTTTCCAGCTAATTGCCACAGCTCTGTGTACTGACATCAGGTCCTGCATACAATCAAGTATAGTTATATGAACCCGGTACTGTATGTACAGATTATGTAAAGTGTGTGGTCAGACCTCATATTCTTTGATGGCATCTCTTAGTTTGTCTGGTTTCTTGTTACGAGGAGTCCATGTCAATCCTCTACCTATAGAGTGCAGACAACGAGCAGATGCCAAATATTGTAGTACATGTACATACTCGTACTTTTACACTGTATAACTCTACGCTGGTTTATAACATGACACTAGCGTCAAAACGCTAACACTACGCTGGAAATAGAATATTGTTCAAATCAAGCGTTACCCTTAGTCCAGGCTGTGTGTAGGAGTGTGCTAACAATACCTACTGTACACGTTCACATACACACTTTAAAGCATGTAACATAATAATGTACTAATGTGTCTCATGAATCTAGTTAACTAATGGCCGGTTTCTCAGCTAACATGTCTTGATTGTCAGAGTTGGGCAGTTCTAAGTTTCACTATTATACATACAGGGAACTAGAGAAGCCAGGTCATTGAGATGTTTCAATACAAATAAAGATTATATGAAAAGAGGGGTAGTCTGTCATGTCCTGGACTAACTCACCTTCGGCCCATTCAGTGCGACACACCTCAATCACATCTTGCTGGTCTTGCTTCCCTCTTTTCTTGTCATGGTACACATGTTTCCCAATGTCACCAGCTGCAAGTGTGTATGTATAGGTATGTAGCATAGATTCCAGGCCGCATTGAAGGGAGAAAGAGGCCAAGGGCCTGGGATCGAGGCTAGTGCGTATGGTATAATGTGTGTAGCTAGGGTCAAATTGATATGAGTTGCGCCCTGGAAGTAGACAGACAGTAGTTCGATACAGCTAAATTTTGACTGGTATCGTATGTAATCAGCTACTTTTGAGGTACTAGTTAGAAGAGCTGTTTAATTATCAACAAATAGAAAATATTGGTTATATAATTATGGCCAAGTTATAACAAGTACTGTATACACACACATATACACATGTACACCACTAACTGCTTATAATTTTATAAAGAATAGCTTGTATACCTGAAGCTGTACCAGGAGAGAGCGTCTTTAGTGTCCAGAAATGAATGTGACATAAAATACTAGCCATTGGTTTATTTAGTGGAACATGGTAGGGATCGTTGTGCCTAGAAAGAAACCTAAAAGTTAAAACTTGCACAGATCAGCATTTTATTATTGACTAGCTTGCATGCTAAACACTAGCACTGTTCTGTGTGTAGGTAGGTACTAGGTACGTCTTAGATCTAGCTTTTATCAGTTGCTAATGAAAAAACATCCTTGATTTGCGTTGTGTGCGTCTCTACAACCTACAATGGACAACACGAACAGAGGTGGACCAAGACAGTGGGCGTTTATTAGATTACTGCAGTGTATTCGAGGCCCTCAACTGAGAAGAATCATAAACAGAGGACAAGAAGTAGAAGTAAGGTTGTCTCTCCTGCTTAGTGGATTAGTCAGGAGGCACCATAAAGGATTGATGTTAGGATGGGGTGGAATTAGGCAGCATTATTTATAAATGTTTCACATTAATTAAGCTGTATTTGACACTAACTATCATTCTTTACCTTCTAATTTATGCTCGCATTTACGTGTAGGGTGAAGGCTATGATCCAAACAAACTGGAGAAATATGCTGACAATGTTATACTAGCGGTGAGGAACACAAATAGAGTTGAGCTCGGACCTCGTTTATTGATTATTCGAATGCTAAGTGTCATCTGACCAAGTGCAGTCTGCTGAAGCCATGCAGCTGCAGTGTACCCTGTGCTTTGTTGCATAACTGCAGGTTTATGTACCTGGAGCTGTTACAAGTGTTACTTAGCTATCAATGCATCATTTAGCTAGCTATCTATAGCTATCTATACATCATTTAGCTTTCTATCTATAGCTATCTATACATCATTTAGCTTTCTATCTATAGCTATACTGCCTCTGGCAACAAGAGAAGTAAGGTGACAAATAAGTATGCTTTTTCCGGATATTTCAGTTATCTGAATGAGCCCAGTAATAGAGGTGTTCGGATAATCGAGGCTCAGCTGTACTTTGTATAGTTTGACTGTGTAACATGTATGTGCTGTCATTGTAATTTCTGAAACCCAAAATTTTTCGAGTACCATTATTAATATTTTGTGTGATCTGTTTTCAGGTTCGTGTGGTGTTCTCCATTGCTCTGTACACTACACCTCTCTACATGGTCTACTTCTTGCTTCGATACGGTACGTGTATCACCAGTAACAACAGTGTCTAAGACACAATCACTCCCCTAGTTCTTAGAATATGGCTGCTTACATACTGTTATGATATGTGACAGGCTCTGGGAAAAGGGCCTACTTCACGCAGATATTACTACTATTGAGCTACCGACACAAATACAACTATAAGTAAAACTTTGTCAAAACTCTAGTTTTTGCACAGTGAGTTTATTTGCTTACCTGTACGCGAAGTTATAGGCCCAGAATAGTTTTATAGCATAGCATTTAAGCTGCCTAAAGTAAAGTACCTATCTGCTCAAAGTTCTGCTCTGAAGTTTACGAAGCCTTTGTGACGTCACTGGTCTAGGGTTTTTCCCTTGCACAAGAAAACGATATTGCATGTTTCTTCGCATTTCTTTGTGGGACCAGGACTACTTACTAGTACAGTACACCTAGCTACCTGCTGTTAGCACGGCCACACCTAGCTAGCTAAACTGTTTTTAGCACGTTGCATACGAGCATGTGCAAATACCGTATAGCCGGATATTTTCGCGGAGCAAATATTTCGCGATTAGCTGTCCTAGTGCATTTCGCGGAAAATAATTTCGTGGATCACTGCAATGGTTGGTTTCGAATACAACCGCAGGCTACGTGGACAGAAGCTATAATATAACGCCCACCTTTTTTCGCGAATAATATTTTCGGGTAACTGCAAAAATTCGTGAAATCGCGAAATTTTTCTCCCTTGAAAATATCCAGCTATACGGTATACGGACGTACGTGGAAACGAGGTTAAATTATTGCAGTACTCTCGAGGCTGTTTCTTGAAATCTATTGTAGCCAGGTGAGCCGTCTTTATGCAGTCATAACTCCGGCTAGGATGACGCTGTCCAGGTAAGTAAGATATCATTACGTAGCCGAGACAATGATCTCTAACGTCATCTACTTAGTTACAAACTGATCATGTGCACGAAGTGGGCCCTTTTCCCAGAGCCTGTCACATATGGTTTCCCGAAGAAGAGTACAGACGAAATGTTAGGAATAAAACTCTTTTAGTTACGGTCTGAAATTTTAGTGCATGTACTTGCGCAACTTTTGACCTCCAGCGGAAGTCTAATGTTCTAGGATATACAGAAATTAGTTTTTTGTGTGTGGCAACTAATTATGAGTTTATGCTACTTAACCCTTTCCCAGCTTTAATTAAAATTGATAATTACAGATGTTTTTCTTAAAAAATTATCCATAAATTGAATAGTCATGGAATAAGTTCCACAGGTAGATCTATGCCTGGAGTATTATCATATCATATGCGTTGCTTAGCAACAGATCACACCCCCATAATTTGCTAGTGTACAAAAATCATTTGTTTAGAAGATATAGTCACAACACAACCAAGCTAACACACTAAAAGTGTTCACAATGCTATTAGGGACTCGTGCATTTATGCATATAAGTAATAGAAATTGTTTCCAAGCCACCCGGTCCCAAGAGTTACATCACAGAGCGCGAGACATACGTATAGTGGGGGAGGAGTTGTGTAGACGCTCATCATCTACAACACCACTTGCTTCACCTACATAGAGGAAATTGGTGGCTCATACTGTTCACCCCTGTACCAACTGGCCTAAGCAAAGTTTTGCTAAGGCTGAAAGCACTGCAAACATTAGTCTAGTTACTTACCAGCTCCAGGAACATCGTCCATCTCCATCACTTCTTCCTCAGAGAAGCATGGGCCTGTGATCTTCTGGCTGGACGCCTGGAAGGTAGGTCCTTACATCCCTACCATCACAGTCAGTGTCCCTACGCTCAACAAGGCCAAAATCATCGAGATGCTCACTGTCTAGTAGCCCTGGTACCTCGCTAACATTTTATCATGATCTTGAAAATCAGTCACCGATATTCAAAAGTGCCCTACGTAAAATAATACCATGTACACGTGAAAGAGCTGCTCAATACGCATGTGCAGGTACTTACAGTGTGCGCATAGCTCCACCACGGTGTGCACAGTAATTTGCTATTAGGTCATGCAAAGTCAATTCGTAGTTTCTCGGCTATTTTTATTAAAATAGCATGCGGGATGAGGCATTGATAAATATTAATGATAATGACATTATTCGTAGTGTTAATTGAAACCACACCTCCAACTTCCGAATAAACAGAAGTGTATAATTAATAGTCATTATCAATAAAGGGGACTGAGATTAGTTGATGAGGAATCTTCAATGTTCAATATACGCCAATCTCTAGCTTGAATGCAAATTTCCGAATGATTTTAGTAGAGATTAGCATAGCTATACAACTAGATTAATAGCTAGCTACAAGAGTCTCTTGGCTGGAAGAATTTCATACAACTAGCTAGCTGGTACTCAATACTACGACCATGTGATCTACGTGATTGTCCAATTTGGATTACGTGTTTCATCCTTTTTCTTTTAGTGCCTCTAAATTGGGGTCACGTGATATTAACTTTTTGACAAGCTGATGTGCGAGGGCCTGAGAAACTACAAATTGACTTTGCATGGCCTGGGTACACGAACGAGTGCAAGTACTAAAACAGAAGTCACTGGGCCAGGCATTTAATTTAATGGTTTCGGACTTTATAGATGAAGTTGATGGATATTTAACACACGATGGAGAGGAAGCGAGAGAATATCTTGAGCATAAAAGCCAAGGTTTCTGGACAAATGAACACATGATAAAACAAATCAATAAAAATATTCGAGAGGAAATACCCTAACACTACGGCACTATTTACTTGTGACAACGCCCGATCACACATGAACAAGGCAAACGATGCAGATGCAGATGCAATGAATGTAAACTGACAGCCAGTAAAGAGACCAACTGTCCATAAAATGGAAAGGTTCCGGAAATGTCTCTTCCCAACGGGACACCGAAAGCAATGAAGATAGTATTGGAAGAGAGGGGGATATGCATATAAGGAGTGGTGGCTAAAGACATGACGGACAAATTTAAAACATAATTATTAAGATTTTAAAAGTAGTAAACCAATATTGAGCGAATCAATTGAAAGCAAAGGACATAGGTGTGTGTATTTACCAAAGTTTTACTGTGAACTAAATCCCATTGAGAGATGCTGGTGCCAAGCTTACACGAGCACATGCAAACGGAAGTATTGTACGATTAAGAAAAATAAATTGTACCCAAGGACTCGAGACAGCAACGAAAAATATGATTAGAAAATTCTTTTGAAAAAGCAAGGACTATTAAACGACATATAGAGAGGGACAGAAAATGTAGTTATAAAGTTATACAAGTCACATAGGAGAGTAGGTAATAAGGACTGATTATGTATAATTATTATTCAACAAACTAATTTTGCAACTACACCTTCAATTCCATGTACAGACTAGGGATCTAGAAGGGACTCTGTTGCGTCAGAATAAGTTGTGTCAGCTTGTCGTGGGGAAACAATAAGTATGTCACTGTCAAGTTTCGTAGTGTCACTGTCAGTGGAGTCCGGCCTAGGGGGGAAACAATAAGTACGACACTGTCAAGTCACGTAATGTCACTGTCAAGTCTCGTAGTGTCACTGTCGGTAGAGTCTGGCCTAGGGGAGGTAACTACGTCACTATCAAGTTTAGTATTGTCACTGTCAGAGTCTGTACGGCGATGCTTAGGGGAGGAACATGTAGATTGTTTGTCATCGTCTGGTCCCTGATCTTTGGCATGCTATGGTCACAGTAGGAGGACGCAGTGGAGGCTGTTGAGGTAATGGAGTGATAAACTGAAAAATTACTTTTAAACAGTGTTAAAAACTTCAGAAATAATAATCACCTTGACTCCACGCAGTGTACGAAACCTCTCTTGCACATTCCTCAGGCTGTCCAACCGACCAAACACAGACACACGTACATCACTGCCACACACAGTATACCCTGTTGCAAACAAGCCTTATCTTAATTAACAGGGGAGCTAGGTGGGCAGCATCTTGCCTAGCGAGGTGACCCAACTTCTCACTAAAATACGAGGACCCTCTCTAGAGGTACACTGCCACACAGTTTTGATCATGAGTGTTGGTATCTAGCTGGAGCACTTCTCTCCCACCACCACCCACAGCAGGCACAGCAACGTCATAGAAACGAGCGCCTCTTACAAAAGACAAGAAAGTAGCAAGCAGCATATCCATTTCTACAGGTTTTCACGCCTAGTAACACAAGGTTTATCGCGTGGCAAGTGAACCTACGACACAACACGTCACATACAGTACTCACAGTTATATAGGCTGTGACATCATCAACGCATAAAAATGTGTTTATCTCTGGAACTAAAGTCTGACCTGAAATTTTTTTCTTATCAAAAGTTAGACAATTACATGCTTACTCTGTATACTTTTAATTGTTAGATTTTCGGACATAAGTATGTACGTGTTTTTGGGAGATATGTAGTGACACAAGTGCAAAGCATAATTCTTGTAAGTGCCGTGCACGAATGAAGACTGGTTTGGGGGGAGCATTGTCAGCACTCAAACGGGAAGCCAAAATTGTAATGTAAAATTCAGAAGATAAATATTTAGTAATTTGAAA
>VSKX01009607.1_pt1 | contig 13535 bp, 8 predicted proteins | sample 4799481 | NCBI WGS metagenome assembly VSKX01 (sample SAMN12179537, study PRJNA552185) | sponge metagenome | biome: deep-sea hydrothermal plumes; feature: spots directly above weak diffusing fluid; material: sea water; isolation source: sponge from the Swan site of a hydrothermal vent ...
ATACCCGTATAGCACTCGCAACGGTGCATTAACTAGTATGTAGCCTTAAAGTTTGGACCAAAAGGGGGTTCTATGGAGCCCTAGGAACCACCCTAAATCCGCTACTGCAGTATGTGATGATTATCAAGAACACACAATTATAAAACATTTTTATACCTCTGTATTGGTTTTAGGGTTTGTTTTTAGTTACAATAAAAATATAATTTTTTATTCGTGTTCACTTGACCACCGGAAGTGAATCAGAAGGTAATATATACGTGCTAAGTAAAGGTAAGTGATCATCTCTTTTCGAAGCTATATTCCAACGGGCAGTCTAAATATAAGCATAACAGTGCAAGAAATAAATAGTCGATGCATGAGCTAGCTATGACAAGCTAAAGCAGAGTGGTTAACTATAAACACAAACAGATATTTATACCTTGAGTAATTCCGTGACTCGCCATGACCATGACAGCAGTGAGAGCCATACTGAACACAGCATTCTGGGTGAACGAGAGCAGAGAGAGACTAGTGGTAGTCTTCAGAGACGCTGACTCATACTTCCTCAATATCTTATCATACTCTTCAGCTTCATAATGCTCATTGTTGAAGTACTGCATATCACGATAATTATAACGACAAATAAAGTGTAACCAATATCAGTAAAAAATATATGTGCGTGCACCCTGAAATGTTTGAATCTAACCTTCACAGTTTCAAAGTTTATCAACGAGTCAATAGACTTAGATCCTGCCTCATTGTCAGCTTTATTCATGTCAACTCGAAATTTAGTCCTAAATGTACAAGGTCGATTGTGAGAAACAATCACAAGTAGCATGCAGTTACCAAATGAATCAACAAAACAGTTCTTACCTCCATTGTGTAATCCCAAGAGTGAGAGCACCGTAGAGAGTGATTGTACCCACCGACAGGGCAGCAAAGGATGGACCGCACTTGTAAGCCTGAGTTTAGTCAATGGCCAATAAAAATAAAGAGCACCCCCTATTACACTACATACCAGAATTCCAGAAACCATTGAGACTTCCAGGATAGTTGGAAAAATGTTGAACACTAGCGCAGAGAGAATAAAGTTAATACCCCTGAAATAACAAGAAACATCTAACGACCACAATTTTGAACAGTGAGCTACCTAGTGCCCCTGTCTACTGCTCTAGACATAGCTCCTGTTTGCTTCGACAGATGATAACTTAGATCTAGCGAATGAAGATGGAGAAATGTCGACTTAGCCACATTGCGAATAGAGCTTTGGGCAACTTTGGCAAACACAGCATTCCTCAATTCATTAAACAAAGATGAACCTAACCTGGCACCTCCATCTATACAGAGAAATAATTATACTGATATAAACCAAACTCTTAAACTTACATCCCAAGAGTAGTGCCGTGCCCATGGTAATAATGGTTCCCTCAGGGGTGGATAAAGAAGGAAAACTATTGAAATGGTCAACAGCATACTTAAAAAAGAACGGCACCTGGACATTCATTAACTGTCCAGAAAAATGTTCATATGAGCACATTATAGCACAGTGTCGCAAGTACCTTTACCTTAGCTCCAACTAAGAGTCCAAGAGCAATAACAACTCTAGCTTTCAGTGAGGGACGCTCACGAGGCCAAATGTGCTTTAACATTTCTTTGATAATTCTCCATCCATCCAGTTTAGTTTTCTCACCAGTCACATTACCAGGTCCATGGAAAAATCGTACCCAACGGCACTGTCCAAATCTATTTCCAAGCTGCTAGGTAGTACATGGTATATGGGACTCATTCAACATTCATTTTACTCACATTATTAACGTGTGAATACATCTTGTGGCAGCATTTTGGTGTGGATGAGCGCAAACTTGTGCAACCCAGTAGATTCCAAACACCAATCTGCAAAATCACAGGAATATGACCAATAAAAAAACTTATGTGCTCACTCTAATGCTGCTTAAGTTGGAAGCACGTCCATAGGGAACTGAAGGAAGGGGACCTCTCAAGCAACCTGAACGGAAGGCTAACATGAAAGTAGCCATTGTTGTCACATGACAACCGCGACCAACTTGTGACGGGATGCACATGGTCGGACTGACAGATGATGACTCACAGCCTTGAGAGCTAGAGCTAGAGGGCCAGAGCGCTGAGCTAGCTAGCTACAGCCAATCACAGGAGTCGGTGTGAGAGAAAGAAAGAGAAGCACTGGTACTGTACAACAACATGTTGCTATAATTTATTCTCTTGGCTAATATCTGCTGGTGGAAAAATCACTGAAATGAGTGTGACTGAGCGACTGTTAAGTTTTTCATTGTCTACACTCCACTACTCCAGAATGCTCAAGATCTGTCTGGAAAATGCTCTCACTTGGTTATTTACTAGTGTCTTATTCGTTTTGAACCACAAAGGAACAAAATTAGCAGCAATACAAGAAGATTCACAGACTTTGAATAAGATTCCACTGCACATCGCCATTCTTATCAACCTAAGAGAAGACCAAATCAATTTGGATAATGTAGCAAAGCTAACTGTGTGGGCACTGGCATCTGGTATCAATACAGTATCGCTGTACCACTCTAATGGTATGTTATACATTGTAATGTGTCAATGATAATTTATGACATTCACAGAAGTGCTCAACGACAAGTTTTCCTCTCTCAGTCATGCTATAGTGAAGTGTCACCAACTTTTGTACAATTCATCAGGTCCACACATTAAAGTCACATCAAACAGTGGATCACGGGAAGAAAAATCTAACTTGAACGGTATTATAATTATTATTAGGCCATTCCGAGTTAGACTATAGTTTCCCGTCCAGCGCCTGCATGCTATGTAGCTCACCACATTGATTTCTATGACCTTTGCTACCTTATTTTTTGGATGAAGCTCCCAGTTCGATGTTGTTTGAGAATGCTATGATGAACCAGTCACCATCACATTGTGATAGCTCAAGAAACGACACTACTATTTTATCTTATTAAACATTTTATTTGCGAGCAATTTTGAATTTTTTTATCATAACTTTGGAATTTTAATGCTATTCGTAATGGATAATAGATAGTGCACCCTCATCAAAATTTCTGGACGGGTAACTAAAGTCTAACTTGGAATGGCCTTATTCATTAATTTTTATGTGTTCATGTGCAGGACACAATTTGGCTAATTTGAATGACTTTACGTATCGTATAGTCAAAAAATTTGATGGTAAATTTTGGTGGTTGAGAGAGGAATTGTCAATTTTAAATCCCCCAACATAAAAAAATCCACCTAGGGATAATCTTGCGAGTTAAAACTGTCTTGATCAATTTGCCATGCCACCAAATTAAATGACCATTCAATATTTCTGGTGCAGTGGAACCTCCGAGTAAAGGACACTTAGGGACCAATATAAATTCATCCTTTATATAGAGAGGTTGTCCTTATTCGGAAGCACAATTCACATAAGAAATTGAATTTTGGTGACTAAAAGTACTGTCCCTATTTAATACAGCGTCCCTTGGCGAGAGGGTCCTTTAAAAGAGGTTCCACTGTATTTGTTTAAGACAATTCAAATAGCCACAGTGTTTCGCTGAATACCACAGCTCATCAGCTGCACTGGAGCATTGTAGACAACTCACACAATAATTTTTTTCCCAGGTTTAGGCTCCAATCATAGTGTGTTGATACTGTCTCCTGACAATGGGCGACAGAGATTGACTGAACTAGCCAGATCACTATCCACATCAGTCCTCAACAAACAGCTCCAAGTGGAAGATATAGATCGTCATTTGCTCACGGATAAATTAGTGTGTATGTAATACTGTCGTGCATTTCGTTTGTATTTATACAAGACGTGCTACTGTTGCTCGTAATGTAATGATTGGTGGATAACTTAATATCTTTCTCCCCGCAGTGATAAATGACATACCTGATCCAGATCTGGCATTAGTGTGGGGAGATACATTGAGCACTCTTGGCTATCCCCCATGGCAACTGAGACTCACAGAAATACAGTACGTACAGGTGTATAATTATATAGTACTACGGTGAACTTTCTTAAACGTACATGTAACAACTATCCATGGTGACACATTGAAGTTCTGAGTAATGCACCTATCTCCCACCTGAGGGATGCATGGTAGATTTGTAGTGGTAACGTCGACACTGTTACACCCGTGGGGGAAATGTAGCCATGTTATTGTACATAATTAGGTTGAAAGGTCACTTTAGTAAGAGGATGGTCATTAATGGAAGGAACAAAGGGGAAATATGGGCGAAATGTCAATCGTTAACCCGACCTGTGGTGAATGTCATGGCATGTGCTTTTGAAACCCCATGTCCTATAGTTCCCAGGTGGGTAGGTGGGGCATATCCGTGATAGGTGCATAGTAGGCCTATACCATTTTTTGACATTTCTATGTTTCATTTTTTTGCACCACTCAAGTCTCGGAAATACACAGGTAGCCGAAGTTAGTTGTAAAATTGTGTGTCATTCACTGTCTACAGAGCATGAAATGATATAACTTTTGGGTTAGTGCTGATATTCTCATACGTACGGTGATGTGCGTTGTTTTTCAGATCCCTTCAGGGCGGTGGGAAGGTGACTTACTACAAATTTTTTCAGTCGCTGCAAAGATTTTCAAGATGCCAACAAAGATTCGGCAAATAGCACAGGGATGTATACACGTACATTTAAGAATTCAATATTGTTGTGTACTCATAAATTATTATTTATGCTTCTATCAAAATTTAACTGTAAAACGTGTCAATAAACATGTGCGCATGTATCCAGATGTGTATACAGTACATTACACTTGTACTCAGATTGCATGCATGTAACGTCTTGCATGTTTTACAGGATCACCCAATTGACCACAAAATGATTCAATACGTAGTCACACGACAAGTATACACATTTCTTTTTACACATTACTATAGGTTTTTTTTCAGTACAAAAGCCACACAAATAAAGTAGGGCCTTAATAAGTTTCTTCAACATAATAGTCACTTTCTTTTAGAAACAATTCGGAAGTCAGCTCCAGTAGGTCTGTTCGGAATAAAATCTAGCGTGAGTAACAAATCTACTGGTGCCGCATACTACACTGAACAGCTATTTAAAAAAAAGACAATCTTATGGAAATGACAATCTTATAAATGAAAAAAAATCATGTTAGAAATTAGAAATAACACACATCCACTTTACCTAGCTTTGCTCTGGCCTCCTTCACTGAGCAGACGATTTTTTCGTTGAATTCTGTAAATTATCAATAATAATTATTATGAAGCGTGCATTATTATTGTGTGTACAGTACAATTATAAAGTCTGCATTAGGTACAACAATTAATTCAAAGTGTCCCCTCCCTGTGCCCCATTACTTACCGTTCAATTTCTTGAGGAGGGGATTTGCTACGCTTTCGGTCTTTTTTGTATAATCTCAAAGGAGATTTGCTATGACTCTGATCATTTTTATTATGTGATCGAGGTTGCTGAGGTGGTGACTTGCTGCGACTTCGAGCTTTTTGCTTTTTGTGTGAGACCCTATTGGGTCCATGAGGAGAAAGCGATCCTGACTTAGATTTAGTAGAGGGATGACTCCGTTTTCTAGTTGAGCTTCCTTTGCTAGGTGAGTGGGATCTCTCCCTAATTGATCTGGGCACATGTTTGGTAGGGGGAAAGCCTGCCGCTAGATTCATTCCTGAAGCAGGAGGTAAAGTATGGAGTTTCCCAACCTGAGAGAGACATTTCTTGCTGCTGCTGCTGCCAGGAGAAGACGATATTGAGAGGCTACGGGACAAACTTTTGCTTTTCGAAGAAGACTCCTTATCTTTGTCGTTACTTCTTTTCTTATGTAAAGAGCTTGAAGACTTGCCCCCATGAGATGACCGTCGGTCAGGATGTGATCTTTTGTCTTCAGTTTTGCTGTGCTTCCTTGAGCTACCTTTACGTGACCGAGGGGTTAGATCTGACAGTAACTTGTCTGCCCACTCTTGGTGCTCTTTGGAAGGAGGGCCCAATTCTGGGTCCACAACAGTATTTGCAAATGCCTTGGCAATGTCTAGTGGATTTAAAACTGAGTTACTGTGCTCTTGCTTATCATGATCAGATTCACTTCCAGAGTTGTATAAACTCATTCCAGCTGTAATGGAAAAAAGACTTGTCAACTGGTGTGTATTACATGAAGTGTTTGTTTTTTAGATACCGTATTATATAGCTAGAAATTTCTGCGGCCCAAAAATTCTGCGAATTCTGCGAATGAATGAGTAAACACAGAAATATTATCCGCATAATTATGCTTATTAAACCACGCCCCCAGCTACCAATTTAACAGTTGAAAGTGTAATTCGCAGAAATATTATCTGCAGTAGGTCTTTTTACAGCTATTCGCAGAATTTTTGGACCGCAGAAATTTCTAGCTATACGGTAGATCTGAACAGACACATTTGTGTGTACATGGCCATCACTCACCCAAGACATTTCCACCGGCAACTGCTGGACTTATGGCAGTATTTTTTAATGTGAATGACAAATTTGGCTCTTCAGAGAAAAAATACAAAGTAATAGTCAAAATTTACAAAATAACTTGTTTGTTTACGGACAGATCTGAGCAGAATGCATGCACAAAAATACAACATCAAAGATTGACAAAACGAGCGGCTACGCCTCGAGGTATGATAATGAGGTATGATTTCTACTCACTATCACTCGCACCTTTCTCTTCGTCAAACGCTTCCTGAGCAACAAAGCGTATTTCCTGATTAGTAACTTCTAGTAATATCTCTGTCAATGTTCGGCGCACTTTTAAAATCTAATGAGCACAGGAAAGTAAACAATCCAGACACTGCTGACTAACGTTTATCAACCAACCTTAGCTACTTCCCTCTCCTCCTCATCTTCTACCAACACTGGTTTCGCTTTCTTGTGTTTGCTGCTTGCTTGCTCAACGCTCTAGAAAAAAAAAGCCTAAAAGTATATCAATACAACCAGTGACAACTTACTCTGTTTGGAGGCGGAGATTTTTTTCTGTACGACTTTTTACTCGATCTTTTCTTTTCTTGTGTTTTGTTAGCCCCCTCTTCATCCGATTCTATCTCGTCTCTCCACATGGCATGTCCATCCTTATCTCTCTGCTTCTCTTTGGTAACCTTTTCCTTCTCGACCTCTTTCTGTTTTTTAGCCTCAATTTTTTCCAATTCGTCTTTTAGCCAGGTGGGCAAAACCTTACGCTTGGCCTCTCCTATAGCACATAACTCTTTTTATAAAGTATAATAAAAAGGGACTGTTAACAGACAAAGATCTAATCGTCTGTCGGTAACCACTACACTGTCAAAAGTGTCTATACAGAAATCGACTGCGGTAGAATATTAGTGTAAACCACTATAATAGCGATTTATTACCATTTGCGACACGTAAAAAAATAGTGCACAAGCTTGGTGGTGAAAGCACAAGATAATTAGCTACAACAACACTAGCAGTGTACTGTTTTTGTCACTTTTCAATGACAAAATGTACTGCACACGATGCTGGGCATAGAAGCTATTCTCTCTTGAAAAGAAAAGCAAACAATACGAAACACTTTTGAATTCCAAAAGTTTACCACTGCCAATTATCTGAGTGGGTGTAGGTCAAAGTTCAGCTTTGTCAAGATGCTAACTACATGTAGCTTTCTTTGTCTATCAAGGTGAAAAAGTTCAGCTTTTATTGTGTACATTTTGAAGAATTTTTCAAATATGCATGTAAGTATGATACACACAAATTAAGAACTGAACAGTTAGTTCGTTCATTGTCTCGATGGTTACATACTTACCAGCTTGTACAGTGTATGCAGCAGCTATAAGTGCAGCTTGTGCAGGGTCTACTCCAGCAGGAAAATATGGCATACCAGAAGGGAAGTTGTAACCAGCCATATTGGAGGGATAACCAGGATGAGGAGGAACGGAAAATCCAGGGGCATCAAAAGGAGGATCAGTCAGGGGGTTAGATTCAGACATTGTACCCCCTTTTCCATGATTATAGTCGACGACAGCCGCAGCTCCTCCGTGACCATAATCAAAACTCTCTATTTGAGATGGCAAGAATGGGCGATTGGGTTCACGGTAGCGTTCTAGAGTATGAAAACGATATTAAATACTTAACTGAATTTGTACAGACATAATAGCAATTTACTAGCGTGATCACGTAATAATAGCGTACCTTCTCTGGAGGGTAAGTCGTGCACTTCATGGCTATACTTATCTCTATCAGAGATGTACTCTTCTTCAGGAAACCTGTCTGAAACAGGTGGACCACTCGATAATGTGGAAGAATACCTATCCTCCCTAACTGAGGGTAGTTCTGTGGGAGGGTACTCGTCTCTAGCAAGAGGGGGCTCAGGTGGATATCTTCTAGGAGGATCATTGCCACCAGGATATCTGCCTACAAGAGGGTATTCTGCATCATGGTATCTCCCACTATAGTCATGAGCGTCATTCCATTTTCCTTTTTCTTGATATGAACTGCAATCTTCAAAACGATCTTGTTCTGGTGGGAAGTAGCTTTCAGATGAGGGCGGGTTGCGATCAGAGTAGCTGTAATCTGTGGTGTCATACCTCTCACTGTGCTCGTAGGGATACTCGCCTCTGCAATCGCTTTGTTCATGGGATTGAGGATAGTCACCTTCTTGAGCGTAAGTGTTATAGACCTGTGGCTTCACATTGTAACCCTCAAATTCTCTAGCTACTGCAGACACAGCCGGTTTATTATTATCCACATACTCTTGCTGTACCACGGGAGGGTTTTCTGTTTTGTAGTGTGCCTAACAAAGTCAACAACAACAACTTGGACTATATGGTACATAACACTTACTACCGTACTGGGGCATTATTAAGCGCATGCATGATTAGGTCCTAAGGAAGATATTTTGTGCGAGTAAGCACTTAACAAGGAGTTGGGTAGGCATAAAATAGAAATAGTGACACCCATACACTATAATTTGCAGGCACTGCACACATGTAGTTAGCGGCAGACTGCAGCGAAGTGCACCAAGCAACAAGAGAACCACTTACTGTGAATAAGAAGTGGTATAAAAGGGCAACATGCATGCATATCTACAAGACTACCGTTACGGCGTATAGCGGGTAATTTTCGTATGGTGGAAATTTTCGCATATTTCGTATTGCAGAGCATCATCCGAAAATTAAAACTACGAAATTATAAATGCGCAATAGGCAGCACGTAAGCATTAAATCCTGTACGAAAATTTAATAGTACGAAATATTAAACTGGATTAAACTCGGTAGTTCATACGAAAATTTCCACCGACGAAATATACCCGCGGGCTTAAAATTAAAAAGCACTTACTAACGAGCAAGTAGGCAACATTTTTAGGTATACATGAACGCTTATCAAAATTGTGCAAACAGCGTTTAACAACATGTCAGAATTATGAGTAAGGTAGACCGGGAAATCATCATTTTCGTTACAAAGAGGGGCCCAAAGCGTAAAATTAACCCACGAACATCTGGAGATTCGAATAATAGCCACGGTAGGCTTTGTGCTCAGGGAATACAACGATAAAACAACAAAAATAATATATTGTGCTTTCAAGGCCGGCCTGATAATGAAAAATTAACCCAACGAAAATTTCCAGCTATACGGTAATCATAATGGTACAAAGCATGTGTATTTATGTATGTACCACTTTTAGAGCTAGTAATACCAAATACCATGTATGTACCACTTTTAGAGCTAGTAATACCAAAAACATGCCTGCATGCAATAAATTGACTTGCTTGTATGTAGTAGCTACGCTACACAGTGTATATAATAGCTAGGTCATAAACAAACCTGAGGCTCTCCATCGCTATCACTCTCATTAGCAAGCAGAGCAGCAACTTTTTTCTTTGCCATCTCCTGTTCACTCTCTTTCTTCTCCTCTTGAGGCACTGACAGCAGCTGCAGGTTGGAGGAAAGACCTTTCAATCCTTGGAGTTCAGTCATGAGCTTTCCTAGTGATGCTAACATTTTTTTAGTATTGGTAGATTCCGACTCTTCTTTTGGTGGAGCGGTTTGAGAAACATCACTGATAGGCTCTCCTAAGCCAGGGATGGCAGCCACTCCCCCACTGTTTATTTGGAGACTATCAACAGTAGGTGCATTTGTTGAGGTGGTTGGTGAGCTTGTATACAAAAGTTCATCTTCTCTGTCGGCATCACTAGCACCAGAACTTGATTTCATAGCCAGATTTTGCTCTGCCGTTTGGTGGGGAAGTTTTGGTTGTGAATCATAGTTAAAATCTGGAGGGTTGACAGGCTCCTTAGAGTACAATGAGTGATCGATATCATCAGCTTCACGCCTGTTTTGAATTTCAACAGCTTCTACAGTCGTTTCTACTTTTTTAGTATACGTTCCAGGATTATATGCAGCACCACCTTGTTGATAGTCTTCGCGCTTGGGACTAGCATCGAAAGATTGAGGCTCAGTATCGAAAGTTTGATGTACTTGTCTTGGCTTGGCAATAAAAGATTGAGGCTCAGCATCGAAAGTTTGATGTACTTGTCTTGGCTTAAAATTCCCAGGAACATGACTCCGAGTTGGGTCTCTCTGACGAGGAGGTGGTCCCCACTCTCTTGGATTAGCACTACGAGGTATTCTGGGTCTTGCGCCGCCTCTTGGAGGTCCATGATATCGAAAATTTCCTCTTGTTGGCCTACTTCTAAACCCTTTAATTTCAGGGAAACCCGAACTTTCTTGAAAATTTGATGATGCACTCATAGTTGGCTTAGAATCAATGTGTCCGGGTCCTGTCTGGTCTGAAATAGCAACTTGGGGTGGAATTGGTTGCTCAACAGGAGAGCAAAACAATGGTTGGGGTGGGCCTTGTGAGGGGGGCGGCGGCTGCACACGTAATGTATGTTGTGTAGGCGCTGGCTGAGGTGGATATACCGGAACAGACAGTGTAGGTTGTGAAGATTGCAGAGGTACCGGCTGAGGTTGATATACCGACACAGACGGTGTAGGTTGTGAAGATTGTAGAGGTACCGGCTGAGGTTGATATAGCGGCACAGATGGTGTGCGTTGCGAAGATTGCACAGGCACCGGCTGAGGTGGGTATAGCGGCACAGACGGTGTATGTTGCGAAGATTGCACAGGAACCGGCTGAGGTGGGTATACCGGTACAGAGGATGTAGGTTGAGAGTAGGATTGTGTGTACTGCTGGCCAGTTGTCTGTTGTTGACCAGCATGCATTGCTAGCATCTGCTGGTGCTGCTGTTGCATCTGTTGGTAATACGCTTGCTCCTGAACAGTTTTCTGCTGAGCCCATTGAGCAGCTTTGGCAGCCCAGTCTGGAGGATCTACAAAAAGGTAATCTTACACCAATAAATTTCAAGAAACATAACTTACTGCTCTGCTGAACAGATTGATTGTTGGAAGTAGCTTGAGGCCAATAGTAGCCAGCACCTTGAGGCCACATCTGCTGCAAAAGAACATTAATGCTATACTATAGGTTAGCATCACAGAGTATTACCAACAGCATATCACTGCAAAGCGAACTAGCTCTGACCAGTTTATATAAACGCTTTGTATAAACGCTTTGATTTCTCTGATAAGCATGCATGCATTTATGAACACTATAGTTCATTCTTAATAATTATGATGACATGAACACTATCCCGGGGCATGTACACGGGGGCTCAGGCTTGAAAACACACTTAAAGAAAACTTATTGTAGTTCTAGATTATTTACTGGATCGTAGCTAATCTACTGGTTTACTAGCACTCTGGTGAGTTAATTCTGACAAGCTCCAAACGACTTGGCTATACTTTTGCAACAAGAATGACTTAGCATCTAGCTATGTACATATAGTTACGTAGTACCTAACTTAAGCAGTGCAGAAATATGAAAGTGATAGGGGCTTACTCTTCAGGTCACGTCGGCCCACGTACGTGTGTATGCAAGTATAAGCAATGCACACAAGTTAGCCAGCCAGCTTGAACTAGCTAAAAATTATAATTACTAATCCCGAGGTATTGGAAAGCAGTGAAACGTTGGAAAAGCTATACTTAGGAGGCATCGCTTTAAAAAGTGGACGTGGTCCCATGCTTTGCACGCACATACACTTTTTCTTGCGCACATCAGACACAAATCAGACACAAAAGTGGGCACCCCTATCACAAATCCTAACTGCTATATTAGATCCCACTTGAGTGTGTTTAGCAGGGATGTGTGCTATAATTATAGTTCTTGGTAACTTTAGATTGCCCTGAGCTACAAACTACAACATATTTTTATTTAGTAACTATGGCATTTGCATTCAAACCATCATTTTCTTTTGTAGGTAAACATTTTGCACTAGAATCAGTGATGTTGTCCTGTAAATGCTACTGCTCTTTTTTAGGAAGGAAGCCAATTTTGTCACTACACTTAACACTGACTGCATGACTGTGTGTGTAGCTAGCTAAAGTCTATTCGAATTCACCTGGTCCTCAGTTTTGCACCGTATCTTGGTCATAATATACTTCAATTATCATTCTGTTTCTAATTAAACGCCGCTTCTAACTATCGCTTCAAAAAATTTGTAGGATTAGCCAGTCAAAAAGATTATTATGTAAAAAGCAGTAAATCAATAGTTATCACAAAGTGTCTGTACCCCAAGCATTTCAGTAGCCACAAAAATTTGATGAGAAATGAGCAAAAGCCTGGTTCATGATACCAGGAAAGACTATCGTTTCGTTCGTTTCGCACGCTACCGTAAATCGTGAACATAACCCTACAACGAAACGAACGGCACGGTAGATTAGAACTGGATTCTATTCCACCGTCACGGGTGTGAACGTATCAAAGGATTGTGCACGTGATTAGTCTAGAGCACCCTTAAGTCCACGTGGACTTAGAATTAGCAGCTAGCTACAGTATAGTACAATACGAGTGTAGCTACGTGTTTTGATATCGCGATATGGCTGAAACAATGGACCCAGATGAGAGGGTCATTGAGTCAGTAATCTTGAGAATAATGGCCGACCTGGGCGTGGTATAGGACTAGGCGTGGTCAATTTTCGTTTTGATTTTTTTACGTTAAATTACGGTGTATCATGAACAGAGCAGTGCAGTACGCGGCGCAAACGAAACATACAAGACGAACGAAACGGTAGCATACGTACTTCCACTCATCACAGAACCCAAATCATTTGCCCCAAACAAATGAAAGCACTGCAGGTGCTGATGCCTCGGTGGAAGCTAGCTACAATGTAGCCTCCTACGCAGGCCTCTAAAAAGAAGCTAACTCAATAGCAAAAAAATCAAAATGGGAAATGATCGACAATGAAAAAGGATGCATAAATATTCAAAGTCCATAAATATTAATCGTATAACGGCTGCTGCATGAAACAGTTAGCAGCTCTTTTCTCACTCCTGCCGCTACCAATAGCTAGCGTTCTAGTGCAGAGCTAACTACTAAGTAGAATAGAAAAGTTATATCACGAGATGTTGCTACGCACGAGTCTGAAGAGACTGCAATGGCCTTCCAAGTAAGCAAAACTAGCCATAACTCGAGAACGAAGCTTTAGTTTGCAAATCCACGAATTGAAATCCAAGAAAACGTGACTA
>VSKX01001402.1_pt1 | contig 13534 bp, 16 predicted proteins | sample 4799481 | NCBI WGS metagenome assembly VSKX01 (sample SAMN12179537, study PRJNA552185) | sponge metagenome | biome: deep-sea hydrothermal plumes; feature: spots directly above weak diffusing fluid; material: sea water; isolation source: sponge from the Swan site of a hydrothermal vent ...
ATGAATATCAACAGGCATTCCCCGCCCATCATCGCTCACACTGACAGAATGATCTGGATGCAAAATCACACTAATCGTCGTGGCATAACCTGCGATTGCCTCATCAACGCTATTGTCTAAGATTTCTTGGACGAGATGATTCGGATGGGAGGTATCAGTATACATCCCGGGGCGTTTACGCACAGGCTCAAGCCCTGTTAAGACTTCAATATCGGCGGCGGCATATTGTGATGACACAGGATTATCTCGCTAATGAAATTGTTAGGGTGAGTGAAGGTTATAGTAAATTAGATGATATTTGCTAAGAATATATTTCTTTCTAGTCAAGAAGCAAATGACCTTGGTTTAATTATTGAATTATTATCAACGTGGATTTGTTAGTTTTATATTAATCCCTTTTGCGCTTTGCCTGATAAACCTCTTTGGTATGGAACACTAAATCTTTTACCTGCTATTATTTCTGCAACAGTTAGCATTTGCATTTTGGCATAGTATTGACCATCAACTTCTAGGTCACCTGCCTCTGCCATCATTTTATGAAAGTTTCTTGATTGTGTAATACCTAACGGCTCCATCACGATCAATCCCGCCATTTGTGCATCGTCCCGCTCCATCACACTATGCAACGCCCGTAAATCTGCAATAGATACATTCTTACCGCCCTTAACTTCTAATACCATGCTTTGCAGAGGTTCTTTTTTATCCATAGAAAAACTTAAATCAAAGTAAAGCCTACCATCAATCCCGCCATCTGCCGTGCGTTTTGTTGTTACAAAACCATCAACTTGTTCAACGCACCATTTCTGAAAATTGTATTTATCTCGTTGCCATAAGTCTATTGCACCCTCTATCGTTTGCGGTACGCCTTCAATCACAAAGCCTTTGCCCTCTATTAGGTTTAATCGCTCTGCAAGCCGTACCTTTGCCACACGTTTAATGGCATGAATTGCGATATCAATCCCGATCCATTTTCTATTGAGTTTATGTGCCGCTTCAATCGTAGTAGCACAACCACAGAAAGGATCAAACACGACATCACCCTCATTGCTACTTGCTTTAATAATGCGCTCTAATAACGCTAAAGGCTTTTGTGTTTGATAGCCTAAACGTTCCTTTGCATTTTGATTTATTATTCCAATATCTGTCCACCAATCCTCAAAAACCACTCCTTTTTTTTCGTCTAAATAATCTCTAATCACCAAATCAGGTCTTTCTGTCTCCCATTTTTGTTCAACATCTTTTGCAGATTTTATTGGGCTTCCTTTTATACCTCTACCTTGCAGCCTGTACTTTCTTCCATCTTTGTCTATAAGCCTATATTTTTTCTTAGTTGAATCTGTTAAAGGACGCATTGCATCCTCATAATTGAAAATATGTTTTTCATTTTTTGAATAGAATAAAATAGAATCGTGTTTTTTCCCAAAATTAACATGAGGTTGCGGGCGAGATTTGTAGCACCAAATAATCTCATTCCTGAAGTTTTCATCCCCAAATATGCCGTCCATCATTATTTTAATATAATGGCTTGCCGTTGGGTCACAGTGTAGATAGATTGAACCCGTAGATTTCAATAGTTTTTTCATCCAGATCAATCGCTCAACCATATAAGACAAATAAGCTAATAATTTAGGTTGCGTATGACGCAAGGCATTCATCCATATCCGCCAAAACTCGGCAATGCTATCATCAATCCCTGCCTCGCGTAACAATAGAGGCATATTTCTGATTGCCCTTTCTCTCTCCTCATCTAATACCCATTGATCGCAAAACGCCTCTATCTGTTCAGGCAAAGGTCGCCCTGTTTCATCTTTATAAATAGCGTTATAAGAACGGTCACTATTAAATGGTGGGTCAAGATAAATTAAATCAATGCTGGATAAATCCATTTTTTGCATGATTGTTAAACAATCACCGTAATACAATTTGTTGGTGTTTTGAGAGTCAGCATCCATAGTCATGATTATATACTAATCCAAATCCGCTACTAGGCAATCCCGAATGTTTTGGGCAACAGGTGAGACAGTATGCTCATAGACGGGATGCGTGATCCCTGCTGTAAGCGTGCCACCTGATTTTAATGCCACAATCATTTCTGCATTCAATTCAAATCGTAGAAAATGCACCGCCGAGGTCTTGCTCTCGGTCTCACGTTCTAAATCCTCATCCGCGATAGGATGAACCTTATCAAAATCTGCCGCTTGCATCCAAACAGCCTGCTCTATCCCGATCAACTTTGCCAACGCTGCCCGCCGCTCCTGTTCATCGCCATATTCAATCATCAAAGTCGCCTTCCAATTCGCACCATCTGGAATCATGGCATTATAGGTTTCTAATTCTTCCTCTATCCCCGCCGCCTCAAAAATACGTTCCACGCGCAACATCTCTTGAATTTGATACTGCATGACTAAGCGATCTTCAAAATATAAAGTCGCATTCGGGCCAATCTGCAACTGCCTATTTTTCTTATGCGCCATCACCTTTGTCCGAAAATCGCCTCGCACTTCAGCGTATTTTTCCAAACCGTATAAATCTGCCCGTGTTAGTTTATTCATTGTTAAATCCCATAAGCTATTTTTAATAAAGTAAAAGGACTTTCTGCCATCATCGCATCCTGCCCTAAACCATTTTCAATCTGATGTCCCGCCATTGGACAATCACTCACATAATGATCAAACTTGGTTTGTTTAATCTTGTTGACAATGGGGCGGCAAATCTTAGTAGAAATCGCATGTGTTTCAGCTTTGACAGCATAAGTGCCATTGTGCCCAGAACAACGATCAAGCACCGTAATATCGGTATCAGGGACTAACTGCAATACTTCTTTGGTTTTCATACCAATATTTTGCACGCGCTGATGACAAGGGACATGATAGGCAATCTTGCCAAGCCTCGCCTTGAAATCACTATTAAACTTGTTGTCTTTATGACGCAACATCATGTACTCAAACGGATCAAAAAATGCCTGTTTCACTTTTTGCACATCGGTATCATCCGGAAACAATAACGGTAATTCTTGCTTAAACATCAACACACAAGACGGCACAGGCGCGATGATGTCCCAACCCTCATCAACCCATTGAACTAATTGCGGGATATTAAACGCTTTCAATTTTTCAACGGCATCTAAATCACCAAGCTCCAGTTTCGGCATACCACAACACTTTTCCTGCGAGACTAATTTGACCTGTAGGTTGTTGTGCTGCAAGACTGCAATCAGATCAAGCACAATATCGGGCTCATGACGATTACCATAACATGTTACAAATAACGCAACCTTGCCCGTTGTAGTATGACTTGCACAAGCTTCAATAGCCGTGTTTTCAGAAAATTGCTTGCGTAAGGATTGACTATGGAATTTTGGCAGGGTGGCGTTTGCACTAATGCCCGCGACTTTTTCTACTATCTTGCGAATGGGCTTCATATTATTAACAGCATTGACTGTCTCGGCAACGATAGGCACGCCCATGAATGCGCCAAGCCTATCTGTTGACGTTAGCACCTTATCACGCATCAACACCTGCCCGTTTTTGAATTTCTGCGCTTTAGCACGCAACATCAAATGCGGAAAATCTACATTCCACTCATGCGGCGGGACATACGGGCATTTTGTCATATAACATAGATCGCATAGATAACAATGATCTACAACCTGCCAATAATCTTCTTTTTTAACAGAATCAACTTCTAATGTTTCTGCTGAATCAATTAAATCAAATAAACTTGGAAAGGCATGACACAAACTGACGCAACGCCTGCAACCATGACAAATATCATACACACGTTCAAGCTCGGCAAACAATGATCCCTCGTCATAAAACGCGCCCGATTTCCAATCAATCGGATGGCGTGTCGGCGCATCAAGACTGCCTTCGCGGCTCTGATTATCCATAGATAAATTAAATAATAAAACAAATGATTAAAATAAATAGAACTGGAGATCATCCAGCTCTATTAACCGCAATATTGATAAGGGCTTTGACTGTTATGCAGCTAAACCATCCAACGCCTTTTGAAAACGGTTTGCGTGTGAACGCTCTGCTTTAGCAAGCGTTTCAAACCAATCTGCAATCTCATCAAAGCCTTCATCACGCGCAGCCTTTGCCATGCCAGGATACATATCTGTATATTCATGCGTCTCGCCAGCGATTGCAGCCTTTAAATTCAGATCCGTGCTACCGATAGGCTCGCCTGTTGCAGGATCACCAACGGCTTCAAGATATTCTAAATGACCATGAGCATGACCTGTCTCACCTTCAGCCGTTGAACGAAACACCGCCGAGACATCGTTATATCCTTCTACATCCGCCTTTTGTGCAAAATAAAGATAACGCCGATTCGCTTGCGATTCGCCCGCAAATGCTGCCTTTAAATTATCTTCTGTCTTTGAGCCTTTAAGTTCCATAATTACTACTCCTCATTATTATTTTCATTAAAAAATATCAAATCAATCTTAATTTAGACTAATTCTAAATTAAATATACGCAAGCCTTTAATTAAAGTCAACTGAAAGTTTGAACGATCCATCGCTTGTTTTAGTGACTGCGAATAACGGAATCTCTGAAGCCTTGCTTGACTTTAGCTTAGATTTTTTGCGGGTTTGTCGCGCGTTTGATCAAAAATCTAAAAACAGAATCCACGCATTCCGAATACACTAATTCATGCCGCGTACGCGCGCAATAAGCCTCAAAATCAATTTGCGAATGGGGATCGGTGGACTCTACAAAAAGCGTTTTTTCAAATTCCATTTTATTCAACAGCACTTTAGTTTTTAAAATGGGTAACGGACAATTCAAGCCTTTCGCATCTAAATATTCATCAAAGATGATTTGATTTTCCGTGTTTTTTGTCACTGTTTGACCACCGAAATTTATTATATAAATAATACAAATATAATAAATAAAGGCTAAGACTATTATTCTATAGCTTAGCCTTTATTTTACAATCCCTCTTCAACAAGGCATTGATTTTTAAGATATTGCGTTATTGCGCAGTAACATTTGTCGCACTAGGTCCTTTGTCACTTTGCTCTATATCAAACGAGACATTTTGTCCCTGAGCAAGCGATTTAAACCCGTCAGCGACAATAGCACTATGATGTACAAACACATCGGCGCTTCCATCTGATGGCGCAATAAATCCAAAACCTTTACTATCGTTAAACCATTTTACTGTACCTGTAGCCATTACTTTTTACCTCAACTTATATATATTAATTAAATTTAAAAATGACGCATCCATACCCCAAAACAACTCCTTAAATCTTTTCTTTTCTACTGCAATGATCGCCCTAACTATGAACTTTGATGTGCCAAGGCTCATAACGCACTCCCAAAGAATTATGGCTCGGATAACGCAATGCTAAATACCCTAATTCTGTCAGTCTTTTATAGACTTTAGTTTCCGTAAATTTGTCCGTAAAATTAGCAATTCCGTAATCTGCCTGCCCAACATCAAAATCGCCATGACTATGAAACGAATAACCCGGCGGGGCAAGTGAACGAGAGGCAAGCGATAGATTGCCATGATTGCTATATGCTTTATTCAAGAATAACAAAAATTGCTTCATCACCGAACGCACGCCAGAGGTTAAGATCAATTCATCACCCAGTTCTTTTTTAAATGTTGAAAATAATTTTTGCGCCGCATCTCTGTAAAGATAATTACCGCTATGCGGGACTTTAACAAGGTCTTTCTTTGCAACCTGACAATCAATCTCGTTTAATGTTTTTTGTCCTAAAAAACCATATTGACGCGCATCTTGATAAAACAGACTTTCCATAAAATAGAGTTCTTTTTTAGTAAACGCACCAACATCGGCATGACGACTTGCTAAAGTCATGCCATCTGCAAAGTTTAGAATATTAAAATTACCATGACCTACCAGGTTTTGTAGAGATCGTAATCGTTTGAAAGTTGTTTCAAATATTGGATAACGATCCCGATCAATCAATAGATCGCCTTGATAGGAAGCGTCAAAATGCTGCATTTTATGCAGATAATCTTTAATTTGATGATCTTGCTTTTTAAACGGCGCGGTATTCGGAGAGGATATTTTATCTAGCGGATGACAAACATTTGCAGCAATCACTTTCGGGACAACACCAATACTAAGACACACGCCACCTAGCGCGTTGACAATAAACCTTCTTTTCATAAAACTTCCATCAATAACCAAACATCACTGCAATAATCCCTAGCATAACACTTTTTTAAGCAAAATATAAAATTAATAAATATAACGCACCTGCTTGCATTGAATATTGCACTTAAACAGATTATTGCGCTATCAATGCGGTCGTTTGCGAGTCAATCATGACACCGTATTGTTGCCATAATTGACGAGCCTGTTGACGCGCTTGCTTTAATTCATCAGCACTCAATTTCAAGCCAATCTCATCTCTAGTCTTTTCAGCCCGCTTGTATCCAGCGGCGGCAACAATACCAACCCACGCATAGGCTTGAATATAATCTTGCGGCACTTGTCTGCCAAAATAATACAAAAGACCAAGACGATATTGTGCCATCAAATTTTTATTATGAGCAGCTTCAATAAACCAAACCAGTGCCGCCTCATCATTTTGCGGCACACCTTGCGCTTGGCGATACATGTTTTTTAAATTGTCTTGGGCGGGCAAATAACCTTGATTGGCAGCTTTGCGATACCACTTTAGAGCTGTTGCATAATCTTGCGCCACACCCTGCCCACTTTGATACATGACACCAAGATTATGCTGTGATTGATGCCAACCTTGTGCTGCTGCTTTTTGATACCATTTAATCGCCTCGCGATAATCTTGTCGCACACCGATCCCATAATAATACATATAGCCAATATTCGCCTCCGCCTCGGCATTGCCTCTAACAGCCGCCCTGCGTGACCATTTCATAGCTTCCCAATAATCGCGTTTAACGCCTTGTCCTTGTATATAGAATTTTGCAATTCTACTTTGCGCAACAACATTGCCAAGATGTGCTGCCTTCAGATACCAGTGAGCGGCTTCGGTATCATCTTGCGCCACCCCCTGCCCTGCCGCATACATCATCCCTAAGCTATTTTGGGCATCAGCATGATCGGCTTTGGCTAACACTAAAAACTGCTTAAACGCTTGCTCATAATCGCCACTTTGATAGGTCATCACCGCCTGTTCATATTGTGATTGCCCACAACCAAGCAATAATAAAAAAAAAGATAATAATAAATAATTTGTTAAATTTTTTAGCATCTGCCGTCTCGCAGTTTATTAATCCACTATAATAGCTTATTCAATCTTAAATCTGAATGTAACCACAATAAATGTATCCACACGCCCATCGCCGCCCTATCTCCATGACCGCAATCACGAAGAAAATCGGACAAGAACACCCTCTCAACATCTGCTATGGGCTACATGATACCCCGTTTGGCACCGCTTTTATCGCATTAACCGAGCAAGCTATTTGCAAACTTGCTTTTATTGAAGCGGACAATCTAAACGCGACCGTGTCTACGCTCAATCAACACTCGCCACAGACAAAACACTTTCATTCACAACAACAAACTAAACCCGTTATTCAATCAATATTTAGCGTTGAGCAAAAACCGTTAAAACTCTATACCGAAGGCACGTCTTTTCAAATCAAAGTATGGCAAGCATTATTAGAAATTGGACACGGGCAATTATGCTGTTATCAAGATATTGCCAAAAAAATCGGCAAGCCAAATGCCACTCGTGCCGTTGGCAATGCTGTCGGGGCAAACCCGATTGCCTTTGTTATTCCTTGTCATCGCGTCATCACCAAAGCAGGGAATATTGGTCATTATCGCTGGGGCGCGCAACGTAAATTGTCTATCCTCCAGGCTGAAGGTTTGAATATCGGTTGACGGCAATATTCACAGCGACAACAAAACAACATCAGACAATTTATAATGCCATCTGCTGTAGTATTTTTGCTTCCTGTGTATCAGGATAATTATTTTTTAACAATAAAGCATAACTTGAAGCCGCATCTTGATAACCTAAAGCCTGGCAGATTTGAATGCCTAATAATAAACTTCTCGGCGTTTGTCTTGCATTTTTCCGATAACGCTCAAAATGCTGATAGGCGGTTTGATACTCATTACGGCTATAAGTGATAAAAGCCATCTCAATCAAGGCATTGGCAAAATCTGCATTTTTAGTCAATGCTTTCTTAAAATAAATCTCTGCACTAATCGGATCATCTGACTGACAAAGCCCGGCATTGGTCAAGACAATCTCAGGCGTTTTGTACAATGGATTATCAGCCGCCTTTAAAAAAACATTGAGTGCTTCTCCACGGCGGTTGTTTGTGCATAAAAACAAACCATAATTATTATAAGTGGTGGCATTAGATGGGTCTAATGCAATGGCTTGTTTGAATTGTTTTTCAGCTTCCGTTGGCTCGCCTAGTCTTTGATAAAGCAATCCTAAGACATTATAAACAGGGGCGTAATCTGGTTTGACCGACAAGGCACGTCTTAAATTATCTAGTGCCCGCTCGTATTGACCTTGGCGCATGTATTCAATGCCAAGTTGCATCGTGGTCTGGGCAATGGTTAACGCCTTTGAATCGGTTATTGTTTTGGGATCATTCAAATCCCGCTCGGCTTGATTGTAGGCGGCATTGGTCACGGTTGAGCCAACTAAACCGATCACCGCCATCGGCCCACAAGCGACTAACACTAGACAAAGCGGCAATAAAGCAATGGTTTTGTAATTGGTCATAATTATTATTATACTAGAGAATGTTGCATTATTACTGATAAGGAACAAAAAACATGGCTATTTATAGATGCAAAAAATGCTGTTATATGAAAGAAGTTGGCAATATTCATATTGACAAACAGACGAAATGCCCAAAATGCAAACATATTAATGCCATTTACGACACTCTTCCATTTATCAACGCCTTGATTAAACGCTATATAGAGCAAAGCAAATTACTACAAAAACAACAAAACCGAACTTCAGAATCAGGCTCTCTTGAAACATCTATTGATGATTTTACTGACAATATCTCATTAGCAGACATTGATATACATGACTCCGATATTTTAACGCAACCCAACAATTTACAGCCCATCAAACAATGGTTTAAAAAACACAATGTTGAGATCATCATTGATCCCGATGCTGCTGATACAACGGGTTTTTTTGATGAGGTTGCTCTACTCATAGGCAATAATTTTAATTTGTTTAGCGGTGTCATTAAGCAAATAGTCTATGTTCAAAATAAAGACAAAGACTACAAGACCGTAAAAATAGCCTTGAAAAATTATTCGGCTAAAGACGCTAAACAAATCGTCTCTTTTTGTAAAACGCTACATGAATATTCTTTTGTTGCCCGCTATAACCATATAAAAAAGGATCAGATCATCTATCTGACCTTACAAAAGGCAAACAAAATTAAACAATTTTTTAATGGATTTTGGATGGAATGGTTCATCCTAATGCGGCTATTAAATTTTTTTAAAGAACAAAAAACAGTTTTTTCAGTGACTAGAGGCTTAGAGGTTTTTTCTACAAAAGACAGTTTCAACGAGATTGATTTATTCTGCTTAACGAAACAAAAATATCCTATTTTCATAGAGTGTAAATCAGGCGAATATCGCCAAGACATTGAAAAATATTTATCATTTCAAAAAACGTTTCAGAAAAGATTAAAACTCAATAGAGATCAACTGATTGTTTGTGTTTTTGGATTGGATCAAAAACAAGCGCAAGGTTTGACTCAAACTTACGACCATCTAACCTTTGTCAATGAGACATCACTCCTTGATCATTTGCAGGACATCATCTAACAAATTTTAACGGCAATCAGGCAAAACAGGTACTGTTTTAATCGGTAAAGTTATATATTATGATCACTCTTAAATTTATCGGATAACAGGTTCTTGATTTTTTTGGCGCGATACTCTAAGAAATAATTTGTTTAACCTTAAGAATAATAATAAAATTAATTGCTATGAACAGAATATCTTTTTACGAAGAAAATGTTGAGAAATGGATAAAAAATAGAAGTGTTAATATTCTAGTTGTTGCTGGCGGAGAAACAGACTGTAATGTTTTTAAAGGTTTGGGTTTTGTGAATGTGACGATTTCAAATATCAACCAAGGAGTAGCAAATAAAATAGATCAATACGCCCCTTTCAAATGGTGTTATCAAGATGCAGAAAATCTATCATTTGATGAAAATTCTTTTGATTTTGTTATTGTTCATGCGGCACTACACCATTGTTTTTCACCACATCGCGCGCTTTTAAATATTTATCGGGTTGCAAAACAAGGAGTTATATTGTTTGAAGCAAGAGATAATCTTTTGATGAGACTCGCAGAGTTTTTGGGTATAGCGCAAACTTATGAGCATATGGCTGTTGCTAATGCTGCAAAAGATCGTAAAAGCGGGGGGGGGGTAATAATACGGATATACCAAATTTTGTTTACCGATGGACAGAACGAGAAATTGAGAAAACAATTAATAGCTATGCTCCTTATGCTCCTGTATCGTTTTCTTATAATTATGGTTACGCACTTCCAGCCATTTTTGAAGTGGATAGTAAGCATAAAAAATATAAAAACTTTTGCATTCGTTTTGTTTCAGTATTGTTTCCATCTATTTTTGCTTTGTTCCCTAGGCAACAGAATATGTTTGCATGTTTTATTGAAAAACCAGATTTAGAGAATAGTCATTTCGAATGGTTGAAATATGATGATGGGAATATTAGCTTTAATAAAGAATGGGCTGATAAATATTACAAAAAAACATAACAAGGGAAATCTCTTTTAATTACTTACCTCATTATTCTAATGATTTATTTAATATCAATATAAGCGATTACTTCAGTTATTTTTACATTAATGTCCGTTTTTGTTTTTAGCTAATTCAAACAACGCAACGGATAATCAAAAAACTAATTGAAAGATTAGTCACTATTCCCATTTATTCAATTCTGCACTTTTATTCGTTTTATCGTAATATTGCGCTGTGCCCATCTTTACTGTAGAAAATCTAACGTGTGTGCGACAGGGTCGTGTCCTGTTTGAAACGCTTGACTTTGCCTTAGAAGCGGGCGAGTTGCTACAGCTTCGCGGGACGAATGGCAGTGGTAAAAGTAGTTTGCTCCAAATTTGTGCGGGGCTTGTGCAAGCCGATTGTGGTAGCGTGTATTGGAATGGACAGGCGATCCAGTCTTGTCGCAATGAATATCAAACCATGCTCTGTTATGTTGGGCATAAAAATGGTATTCGGTCAGATTTAAGTGTTCAAGAAAATATTCAAATCATGCAAGCATTAACCGATATTACAACACCGCCTGCTTACAACAATCTACTTGCACAACTAGGGCTATTAGGTACGGCGCATTGCCTGTTAAATCGCTTGTCGGCAGGGCAAAAAAGACGCGTGAGTTTGACCCGATTGCTGATGACAAAGGCAAAATTATGGTTGCTTGACGAGCCGTTTAATACGCTTGATGGCGAGGGCAAAAAAATCATAGAGCAACTCATTATTAATCATTGCCACGCGGGCGGCATGGCGATTGTTGCCACTCATCAACAAATGGATGTTGGCGATCATCCACTCAAAAAACTGCAACTTGGCGCGTGATATGCTCACTTTATTTAGACTAATTTTGCAACGTGATTTGCGTTTGTATATTCGCAACAAGACCGAGTTTGCTAATCCATTGATCTTTTTTATCATGATCATTGTCTTGTTTGCATTAGCCGTTGATCCCGCCTCGCAATTATTGCAAAGCAGCATGGCAGGCATCATTTGGATTGCGGCATTATTAGCGGCTTGTCTTTCTCTTGAAAAATTATTTCAAACCGACTTTGAAGAAGGCGTGCTTGAACAATTTGCGCTCAGTCATCATTCGTTGACTTTGATCGTTAGTGCTAAAATTGTTGCGCATTGGCTCGGCTTTGGTTTGCCTTTATTGCTGATTACCTTGCTTGCCGCCTGGCTATTGGCATTGCCGCTACAAGCGATGACCGCGCTTTTTGCAAGTCTGTTGCTCGGCACACCGATATTAAGCCTTATCGGGGCAATCATCGTTGCCTTGACCGTTGGACTACAAACAAGTCTATTGCTTAGTTTATTGGTGCTACCTTTGTACATGCCTGTTTTAATCTTTTCTGTGCTTGCCGTGCAAAATGCAATGCTAGGATTACCGATTAGCGCAGAGTTATATTTTCTAGGCGGTTTATTGATGCTGGCAATCACCCTCGCGCCACTTGCCACAGCCGCTGCATTAAGAGTTAAACTAAGCTAATGTATAAATTAAGATGGCTTCATCAATTCGGCTCGCCGCGATATTTTTATCAAACATCGCACGCACTCGCACGTTGGTCTGCGATTGTCGCCACCATCTGTTTCATCGGTGGGCTTTACGGCGGACTGGTGTTAGCCCCCGCTGATTATCAACAAGGCGATAGTTTTAGGATCATTTATATTCACGTTCCCGCTGCTTGGATGTCGCTGTTGGTTTATATGATCATGGCTATCGCGGGCGGCATTGGTCTGATCTGGCATATCAAAATTGCCGATGTGATTGCTAGAAGTAGCGCGCCGCTAGGGGCATCGTTTACCTTTATTGCGTTGGCGACCGGCTCAATCTGGGGTAAACCGATGTGGGGGACTTGGTGGGTATGGGATGCCCGCCTGACTTCAGAACTCATTTTATTATTCTTATATCTCGGTTATATCGCACTACAATCAGCCTTTGCCGATCCCCGCACTGCCGCACGGGCAGGCGCGATATTGGCTTTGGTGGGCGTGGTCAATATTCCGATTATTCATTATTCAGTTGAGTGGTGGAGTACCTTGCATCAAGGGCCCACCATCTCAAAATTTGGTGCGCCATCCATTCATATTGAGATGTTGATTCCATTGTTATTAATGACGCTTGCCTTTAAAACTTTTTTCATTTCATTGTTACTAATACGTGCTAGAAGTGAAATCATTGAATTAGAATGTCATACTGCGTGGGTCAAAGAATACTTAAACATAACGCCAACATCCATTGGGCAAAACGACAGGAAAATAACGCATGACATTACATGAATTGATTGATATGGGTGGGTTTGGTGTCTATGTATGGTCGTCTTATGGGCTTTGTTTTGTCGTGCTGTTACTGAACGTTATTCAGCCGCTATTGAGGGAGCGCAAAACGATCAAGCAAGTCAAACAACGACTGATCGCTATGGAGCAAAGCCGCCGTGACCCCTCGTAAAAAAAGAATCTTCATCATCTGCTCAATACTAGCCGGGAATGCGATTGCCGTTGGCTTGATCCTGACTGCCTTTGAAAAAAACCTCTTGTATTTTTATAGCCCGACTCAAGTGGTAAACGGTGAAGCACCAACAAACAGAGCATTTCGGCTTGGTGGTTTAGTGCTAGAAAACAGCGTTCAACGTCGCCCCGATAATCTTAAAGTCCGTTTTATTTTGACCGATACCATCAACCAAATTGAGGTGATTTATGATGGTATCCTGCCTGATTTGTTTCGTGAGGGACAAGGCATTGTTACAAATGG
>VSKX01066525.1_pt1 | contig 13527 bp, 11 predicted proteins | sample 4799481 | NCBI WGS metagenome assembly VSKX01 (sample SAMN12179537, study PRJNA552185) | sponge metagenome | biome: deep-sea hydrothermal plumes; feature: spots directly above weak diffusing fluid; material: sea water; isolation source: sponge from the Swan site of a hydrothermal vent ...
TAATATTTGCTGGTACGTAATATTGCGATTTTTTGACCTCACTCGCAAAATTCGCAATTAATAGGACCCGCAATTAATAGTTACCTTAAGGTAAGCTACTATCACAATCAAGCTAGTGACATTGTTGCCGACACTCTGTTAGGATTTGAGTAGATAAATAGGCATAACTGGGCGGTCTAAAACTTTGAAAAAGCTCATAACTTGTACAATTCGCGCTTTCTGGTGTACAATAAGTATTACAATTAAGGTTATTGCAAGGTTGTTAAATAAGAGCATATTATAAAGAGAGATAGAGTGTGTTACTCCGTTTCTACGTTTCGTAAGTGGTTTGCCATTATTATGGCTTAGCATATAAGTTACTTATGAAACGTAAAACGGTAGAGTAAGACACTCTATATCTCCCTTCAATTAATGCTCCTGTTATAAAATGTAACTAGATATAACTTGGGGGGATTATACTATTACATACATGTACAGGACATAATTATACATCCTGTACTGTACATGTATGTACTGAAATACAGTGGAGGGATTTGACACAAAAAACCTAACTAAACAGCAAAGCACTGCAATGATACGTACACTACCTAATTCCATGCTCATTACGCAGCCTATCAACTCACAACAGTGGGCGGCTCTACAAGGTCAGCCATTTTAGTGCAGGAGAATTCTAAGCTAATGATATTGAGTATCTTCTTCCTTGGCAGTGTTTGATAGTACTTGGTCCACTGCTGCATTGTCATATTCACTGTCTTCTGGGTCTGGGTATCCATGACATCCACTTCTCTCTTGGGACCAACAAGACGCTTCACATCTGCCACGGAAAAGTCTCCAAGGGGCACTCTACATACGTATGTGAATACAGTGTATAATGCAGCCCAGTTTTTCTTACAGTGGCAAATTTACAAAGGTTGACAATACTTACGAAACAGATAAATTAGCAAGGAAACAATTTTAGTTTGTCAAAATATGAAATGGGAGTAGGCTCGACACACTCTGACAGATAAGGAGGGAACATTCTCCCTTGTTTTCATACACATACTCAGCTCACTTTATGCCTAAACCAGCAACATCTCTGAACACTATGGGAGAAGTTAGCCCATTCTCTTGGATCCACTGCATGGTGAAATCTGGAGAGGCAGGTAATTGGTGCTTTATAAGCAAGTATAATACCTCCTATTTACGCAACCCTAAATATGCGACACGCACAACCTTTTGCATTATAAGACCTCCAAAAAGTAGCGACACTTGGTTCCATGCTTATTAATTTTTACCCTGTCGCACCATAGAGGATAGAATTACTAGTAGCTAGTAGCTACTACTAGTCTAGTACTATGAACGACAGAGGCGTAGCCAGAATTGCTAAGTACGGGGGATTATTCGATTGCAAAAAATTGTGGCCAGAAGCCACACCCACCGACTTGAAGTTTTTTTGCTATCACACTTGGTCAAAGTGACTTTTGCATCATGCACAAGCTTAGCTGCAGTTCCTTTCCATTGTTCTGCAGACTCCAGTAAGTTCAAACGAAGCTTACCGTACTTATTCGATTTACCTCTATGGCATGCAAATAATTATTGCCGTCGCATACAAATGGAGGTGAAGATCACAGATTTTTTCGAACTGCAGAGGAGGCTGCCGCCAGATCCCGTATCAGACCTGACCTTCCAGCTCCCAGTCCTAAGATGAAGCCAAGAGTAGGTAGCTATAGACCAAGAGAGCACCTAGAATCCAGCTCATATTCCAAAGCAGCCATTCATGATTTCTTGCACGCATGCATTCCCTCTATTTAGATGCGACCTTCCAAATGCGCGACAGCTGGACGTCAATTGAATTTAAATCGAATAAGTACGGTAGCTATCTAAGCTAGATACGATTACCATGGAAATGTTTTTTCCAGGTCTTGTGTCAGTGTGGAATAATATTATGTGCTGCTTAAAATATTTTGTCCTGGTAACACTTGATATCAATGTGCATAAAAACGGTACAGGGTTACACTATGTGGAATATAATAAGTGATGCTGTATAAACAATCTTGAATAAAGTGCAATGAGCAGCAAGAGGCCGTGGTAGACTGTTTACAGCTCCATTTTTTCATGCACTTATAAAATCTATGCCTAGTTCAATTACTACATGACGTATAATACAGGAGTCACACAGGATCATATCGTCTCAGGAGCCGGGGCAGAGGGCAGAATAAATATGCTGACTACAAATTATTGTTTCTAACGGGAAGAAAAAAAAATTCCAGAAGTGAAAAAATATTCCACTCTGCTTGGCACGTATATCCAGGGCCAGGGGACACAATATACCAAGCAAATGTGACAGGTCCTCCTTTTTGAAATCTAAATCAGTTTACCAATGGTTGCACTGACCTTCTCCCTTCATCCCCTGAACCATCCCTTGGTCACCACGCGATTCGTACTCTGAGAATCGCTCCAAGACATTGTAGCGTCGTGCCAAAATGAAGTCATCTTCATCTACATCCCACTCCCGTTGATTCTCGTATTGACCAGCAGAACGAGGTCGCTGAGTATACAAGACGTCACCAGAGATTAATATGTTTATTCAGAATGGAGTGCCAGAATGTGTGATAGACATAGCTAGCTAATGAATATTTTACCTCTACAATTAAGAGTATTAGGCCATAGGATACTCTGGCACCTAAAACATTATCTAGAGTACATTATTGCTATGGGAACGTTTGTTTCATCAAAGCAAAGGAGATGATGCAACATATGAAGCAAAGGGCTAGGGACTTTTCTATAATCCTGGACTCGACTGTACTTCTAACTTACCAACAATCTTCTGGTCATTTCGAATTAGACCTACACTACAGTACAGCATGCAGTAGAACAACTCTATCTCTGATCTGGTAGTCAACTAGTCTAGTATACTTAGCTGCTTTAGCTAGCTCAGAGCTATAGACGTCTTTAGAGCTAGATAGATATCCAAACCGAGATTTATCTTAGGGTGCACTTTAATTGAGAGCTGTTTACTAGGGCTAGGGAGGTACGTGTCAGAGGTGTAAATTACTATGATGGCGCCTTGTAGTGCAGTGGTCTAGCCTATTTTTAATTTGTCACGCGAATGACCTGGGTTCGATTGAAAAAAGTCACATTCTCCGAATGTGGCGCTCTTGTGGTCATAATTTAACACTTTTTATTGATTAGGTGTATCAAGCAATGCAGAGAGTTCTGGCATTCATGGCAGTGCCACAGAGATGACGAATCACCTCACCCTGAATGCTTAGAAACTAGAACACGAGTCACTTCCCCTGAACACCTCACTTGAGCTTCTCATGCAGTGGAGGCAGTGATGTTGAGGCCAAACGAGAGCGAACTAGCTATGGTTTGATTTGAGCCCAGGCAGTAGTGGACAGGAAATTTACGTTGTGAGAACATAGTAAATTTCGTCCTGCAATGAAAATAGTGATTGGTGAGAGTTGTAAAGGTGTCATCTAAAAAGTGGCATTTAAACATAAGAACAATGGTTGGCAAGAAATATTGAAGTATTATAAATTATAATTATAGCCAAGTATAACTAGCTCTAAGCGGAGATATTATTTTTCTGTACCGTAACAGCTGTAGTCCTCTGGGTGTAAAGACTTGCCATGTGCATTATGATGATGGTGTTACGAGCATTTTTTTTGTTTCAATAACCATAATTTTGATACTTATAACAGCAGTCTGCATGCATGCTAACATAAGCTCAATCTACTCTTAAACTATTACTATTTCTTGTCACAATCAGGCATGGACTGTTTGTTCTTGATCAACAGTCTGATGGCTTTAATGTATCCATAAATAGCTCCAACCAGTAAAATTACCAACAATAACACTACAACACTAGACACTGATATAGCGATATCCCTCCGAATTCCAGTAGTATCTGTAAACAGATAGAGGTATACAAATTAAAGGATTGAATTTCCCTATAATAATGATAGCACCAATGGTACAAATACCCCAGTGCAAGAATAATTCCATTAACAAATGTGTTGCACAGATCACACAATGCTGTATGGCCATAATTATGGGAAGTTAAGTAAACGAAGTACCTTTACATTCTAGAAGTTTTTCACAAAATTAATGACGAATTATCTGAGTGGGTGTAACCGAGTCACCGATCAACAAGTTAGCTAGCTAGCTCTAGGCCTGCATGTCCGCACAAGAGCTCTGATCCTGATCATATCTAGATAAATCATGTCCGCACTACAACCACGATTTTCTGATCTGGATCGTATTGTGATAAATCCAATCGAGCCATACTGTGGGCATGGACACAGTCACAATCACCTGCTGCAGTCAATGCGGACACAATTTATCTAGATCAAGTAATACCGAAAGTTAACTAGATCCGATCATCATAAGAAAGTAGTCTAGTGTGTCAAGTTAACATAATTTGTGAATAAAACTTTTGTTTGAATAATTTTTACTTTAAGTAAAAGGAGAAAAAAAGGAGCAAGAGAGCTCTAAACTCCCACCATCACTAGTACTGTCATTCTCAGCCATTCTTGTTGTGTCCCCTATAGTGACATTATCGCCTAGCCACGCCGTAAGTACATTGGAATGCACGATCAATAAAAATTATGGGCTAAGTGTGCTGCCTGCTGCTGTGAAGCCAGTTTTCAATATAAAACTCTAAGCTTATCACTAGTATCTATAGTACCTTAATTTTGGGGCAAAAAAACCATAAACTAATTTTCCATTTCCCCCTCCCTTTAATCATAGCTAGCTTTATTATACAGAAGTATCTCTAGCTAAGGTGACATAATTATTTTCACAGGTATAGATTTGTTTGCGTTTTTACAGTTTTGTCCACTTTGCTGGTATAAATTAGCAAAATTGTAAATTTGGATAACTTTCACCTGTGTATTGCAACCCCACCGGTCCGGAGTTAATGTATGTATTAAATCTGCCAGTGAAGCAGGTTAAATGCTTTGATCCAAACTCCAATATATATAAAATACGGTTTAGCGAGAGAATTTCGTTGGGTTAAACTTAGTGCCTGGCCTTGAGAATGTTTTTTTTTTTGTTCTGTAGCCAGAGCAAGCCATTACAGTATCTTACTGTCGGCCCCTAAAAAACCCAACGAAATTTTCTGCTTTACAAAAATCTAACAATGGCTTACCTGTGCATTCAAATCCACTTCCAATATAGCCAGGTTCACAAACGCATTCAAACTGCATCGATGACAAACTTATTCTTGTACATTTTGCAAAAGTATCGCATGGACTGCAAATACATGGATCTGGAGCTGTGGAAGTTTTTAGTGACATTACTATCACAGAATAATAAATAATATTGACCATTATAACACCAAATAAAAATTACAGGAGCAGTTACGACTCAGTAAGATTTGGCAAGTTTTTAACGTTATATAATCGTTTGTTACACGAAGCTTACCTATATACTTTGCGCTGTATAACATAAATGCACTCGCCCTCGGGGCTGTGCTCTCAGGTTAAGTAGGAGTGTAGGTAGCACTCAATTATATCATTTTTGTGAGACATCAGAGTTCAGTGCTCATTCTACAATCGTGACTAGTGATGTAATAATGTTATGAGCTATAATAAATTACATACAGACAAGTAATTGACCATCTTTTCTTTGCTATCAGTTTACGCAAATAACCTAAAGCTAACCTGCAAAACTTACTCGTTAAAACTGTACCAAAATTATTAAATGTTAAAGATGAATTGTTCTCGGAAAGGCTTGTGGCTTTTGCGCAATAATTATACAAATCGCTACAATACTACCATAATTATAGCCATGTCAAATATTCTAGATCGAGTCAGCTCTATTTTGGCTAACACGCTACAAGCTAGGGCTCTAAGGAAGATATCGTGGTGCATGACCAATATCTATACATTTGACACTGCAATGCCGTGAACACTCATTACTTCTTTGTTTTACTTTTCGGAAATTAAAACTCAGGGAAGTAGAAGGTTGTGATCATTAAATTGTGAATCCGCACATGCATAGACTAAGGAAGATATCGTGGTGCACCAATATATATACATTTGACACTGCAATGCCGTGCACAATCATACTTCTTGTTTTACTTTTCGGAAATTAAAACTCAGGGAAGTGATTATTAAAATTAATTGTGAATCCGCACATGTATATCTAGCCTAGCAAACCAACACTGACACCCACTAAATTGACAAAATCACCCATTTAAAACTACATGCCTTATTGCATGGGGCAAGCCTGAGTGAGCTCCACATAGCATATAATGCACTGTAAATCTCGATACCGTTCGTATGACCAACTAACGTGTTAGCAATTGTTACAGTATGATGACCGAATACCGTATAGCGGGAAATTTTCGTTGGATTTTATTTGCGTTATTTTCGGTACGGAGAGCCCCAAAACAAAAAGTAACCCACGAACATCTGTACATTCCAATATATAGTAGCCGCGGATAGTAGGCTACTATGATGATGTGCTCAAGGAAATAAGACCAAGAAAAAAAAAATTTTTCAAGGCCCGATATCGAAAATTTAACCCAACAAAAATTTCCCGCTATACGGTATCAAACAATATAATTGCGCTTGCACACTGGACTTGCACTATTGCTCATCTGATGAGGTCAAACAGTTCTGACCTTTTCGATAACATTCCACGACCTGATAGCATTACTCACTTTCGTAAATTAGTTATCAATTCTCATACAGTACTATGTGCTGAAATTGTGATGACTTAGCGCTACTTTAGGACAGACATTTCAAGGTTTGAGAAAACTCAAGGCCGCCCTCGAAACGTTTGCTCGAGACTATAGTGGGCGCTAGGCAGCTATTCTTAGTGCAATTAGCATGTTTAGCCTAGGCATCAGGTCATGCAAAAGGTCAAAATTAGTGACGTGCTGTCCGACCTCTGATAGCCTCGATTTCTGGCCCTTAGAAAAGAGGGCCTGGTATACACTATTTGTAGAATTTAGCGATAGTTAGCCGAGACCACGTAACCATGGGCTTTTGGGGGAGTAGCCAAAGGCAGATATCCAGGACTATGAAAGAGGGGGGACTACTTAGTGAAAAAGACCAGCGCATGGCGAACTTTTTAAATCACACCCACTTTTGGTGACGTATTATTAGATAATTGCCTGCATTATGCAGCAATGATACAGGCTGCAATCGATCGAACTGTAGCTAGCTATATATTGCTAGCTCGCTACCAAAGTACGTAGCTACTAGTAGCTAGTAGCTAATAAACTCTTTTACTTCAGCTTGCAAGCTATCTGCACGATCTATATCTCAGGTAAAGGGAGGCCGCAATATAAAGTATAAATAACAGGTGCAAGCTTGACGAAGTACAAACTGACTGGGCATTTTAAACTCACCAGCACAGAGAGGAGCAGTTCCTGACCACAGACCAGTATTTAAACAGGTTCGCTGTAAGTTTCCTGCCGAGAATACAAATCCAGGCTCACAGGTATGCACAGCAACTGAACCCACCAGTGTACTGTTAAACACAATTTCACTGTTTTCAGGAGCAGCAAGGATTCCACAATCAGCTGTGAAAGAGGAATCGAAACTTATGATTATATGCATGCATGCATGCATGCATACATGTACGTAAATCTTACCAATGCACACTGGTTCTTCCCCTGACCAACACCCATTTTTCTGACAAACTCTGGTAGTTTCTCCAGTGATTAAGAAACTAGAATCACAAGAATATGTAGCTAATGACATATAATTAGTCCCATCAATAATCACTTCTCCACTTCTTGGTTTGGGAGGTTTTCCACAGTCAACAGCTGAAATGAAATAATTCAACAGCAATAATTACTCTGATGCAATGTGCAAAGACGCAAGGCAGATACTTATTTGCTTATTATATATTAAATTTACTTGCATAGAAACTATATACGAAGATCTTTGCCTGCCTTTCAAAACCACAGGCTGAAAAGAGAAGTGCTTGTACTACAATCATGAATGCAATAACATTGTCCATGACAATTGTCCTCCTATATTGATTTATGTACACCCTATTCATACTTAGGTGTGCCAAACGAGGCCAAATGAAACATGTAAAAATGAAGAAAAAATGTCAATTTGTGTACACAAATCCCATCTTTGATTTACCATGCAGTATCATGTTGAGTGGTTTTGGAAATTTATGGCTTTGATTCGGTAAAAGTTGGTATCCCCAGAAGTAGGAAGGGTAAAATAAGTTATACCCATGTATGCACCACAATGACACAATGACATACAAGTGACACACACATCAAACACACACACAGTCCAGTCACACTATTTGCAAAATCTTTGTGTATAAGTTTTTTATGTGTATAAGTTTTGAGTCACCACATGCACGTATAGCTATATACCTTCACATATTGAAATAGATCCAGACCACTGTCCATCAAACTGACATGTTCGAGTTTGATTTCCAATGAGGTTAAACCCCATTGAGCAATTGTAAATTGCTTGACTTCCTTCCACTATTCCAGTGAGTAAAACCATACCACTACTCGGGTTGTCCAAATTGCTACATTTCGCTTCAAACATAATTATTATAAAGACAAATAGAAGGATAATACACGTACTTATACCTAAGCAAATTACCGAGGCATCCTCACAGTGTATGCAATTGTGAATAGTATTCAAAGGACAATCAAGTAGAGAGCTTTCTTCCCCTGTACAATCTATTTCATCCACTAAAATAGGGCCAGATCCTTGTCCATAAGCAGCATCATAAAGAACATCACGTACTGATAAAAAATTATTATGAACGCCGAATTATTACGATAAAATTATTCAGTAGCTAATTAATTAAGAGCGAAAAAGCATAATAATTATGTATGCAGTGGTGGTGCATGCAGAAGCCGTGGTGCATGCAGAAGCCTCGGTGCATGCACGGACAATATAAATAAAACACAATTAAATCAAACTTCCTCACGAAGAAGTTTGTTGTACATGCAGAGCTATAAATAAGGAAGTTTTTTGTTGTATTACTTAACGGGGTTCACAATTATGATGCTGGAGTTTGCATAGCATCGCGAGTGTAAAAACAACAACTTGTTTCCGGACGCTCGTGACAATGCTCCAGTGTCGTGAACCAGGCTTTAGAAATTATGGCCGCAGCATGTAGTGTAAAGTGGGAATTTGGGTTCAGAGAGAAGTAACCGCTGCTACGAAACAAAAGTATCGTCGAATAGTACTGATAGCAAAGCTTTATTCTCCTGTCTTTATTCTCTGTATTTAAAGTATCAAAAACATCCCTCCCCTGCAAGCTGCATGTGTGTAACTGTTCCCATGGACTGCATCCTTTAAGTAGGGAGAAATGAGAGTAGCAGTGGTTATTAAATCATCCCTTGCACATGTAGCTACAAGGTTTGATTCTAATGATAGTATGCGATTGGGTAAAAAGATACAATATTTCTGTGAGACGGACTCATAAGATACCAAACTCTTGATGATACGCATGCATGATTATTCCATTGATGACAAACTAGATATTCTACTCTATATAGCAAGCCTATGCTCCATGGTGAATGTGATGATAATCGTATAGCCTGTAGAATAATTATATAGTTAATTATGAGGATTTATAATACCTGGGCCAAATCCAAGCTGAGCACACACTACATCACCATCATTAGAGTCCCAGTTGTCATCGCACACTGTGCCCCACTCTCCATTTCCACAAACTTCCACTCGACCCTCTATTGAACGGTCTCCACCAACAAGTCTAATGCCTTCGCTACATCTTTCAGAAACTATATACAATACACACCCTATAATTGCTATAGTGGCATAGCTATATGCACAATTATAATTCTCAAGGACAATTATATATATCCTCTAGTAAGAGTGCTGTGCGTGCTTACTATCACAACCAAGCAAAGGAATACACATTTTCTTACTCGAACAAAGAACTCCTACGTCCTCAAAGTGATCACAGTTGCTGTTATTTACTCCAGCATGTCCACATTCAAATAGAGATAGCTCTGTACCGTTACACGATAGATTGTCTAGCACTATGCTACCTTTTCCTTGACCAAACGAATAATCAGAGCAGCACCTCCGCACAACAGTAACTATATTAGTAGAACAAAGAACAAAGAATTGAAAGAGCACACAATAAAAAAACATCATACTTGATCCATTGTATCCCAGTTGTTGACAAACCACTCGAGCATCAGCAGTATCAAAGTCATCATCACACACGGTGCCCCATTGTCCACTATTACAAACCTCTACTCGGCCTTCTAATTTGCTAGATCCGTTACTTAATCGAACATCGCCTTGACGACACCCCATTGCTGCAATATAAAAGCAAATTTACCACTAATGGAATTGTTCTCTTGACTCCACCAAATAGAATCTACTATACATAAACATGTATTGTTTGCATATTACCAGAAAAACCATAACATCCCATTTCAAAATAATGGCATTATAAAATTATCGCTGCCATAGTAAATTTTGAAACGGGATGTGATGGTTCCTCTCGTTAATTAAACATGCAAACGATACATGTTTATGTAGATTATATGCTATTATAGATCTGGAATGGATCGAGACACTATTATTATATTGTTATATATTGCTTCACACAGCTTTACAGGACTTAGTTGAGTGGAGCCTATTTTTGGCAACACTGTACAAAGTTTTATGTACATTATCTGAGTAGTAAAGCCACCTTGAATCATCGTAATTTCTCTGACGACATAATTATTGTTGATTCTTGTTTTAGAGTATGATAACATATTTGGCTATACCTAGAGTTCAAGCAACTCAGTGTTCAGCTAGCTATACGCCCTGCATGCCAACCGCACTAGACAGGTACTAAAGGAAGTACGACATGCACACATACGTACACCAATCAGATTGCATAACTACAGAATGTCAGTGGAAACTAAATGGACACTCCCAGAAGCGGATTCACTCTCCATAGTGAACTGAGAGCTTCTGGCACAGATTGTATATATTGAAGTAATACTTAATTAAACAACCTCCGAGAAGCAGACACACTTTCTACAATGGACATAGGCATTGGTCCCAAGGTGTTCGTTGCTCAGAGATTCCACTGTAATCGACAGTAAAGCCAACAGTCTTGTCTTTCTTTGTGCACTTGAGCCAATGTCAAGGTAGATATCGTAATCATACATGCAGTTCATTATGCAGAGACTAGTGCAGCGCAAAATCCTAATTAGTGCTGTAAATATCTAGCTAAGTGTTTAGATATTTCAGAAAGAGTTCTGGTCATTTTGACACGTGTGTCACTTTCTCTTGTACTGAGCTTGACAGTTGTGGCTATAAAATAATGGATATGCGCTAGCTAGCTATAGCTATAGTATGTAATAAGTGATTCTTGCTATAAATAGATATAATCATAGTTAGCTCAGGGCATGAGACATAAGACATAAACAAACACAACCAACAATCTAGTAGTGCATGCATGGGGTTACCCGGTAGGTGATGAGGTACAAAGTCCCATGCATGCATACGTGTGTATACACACAAACTCTCACTCATAATAATCATTATAATAATAATTACATCATTCTTTTTAACTGGCAGCCACTAGACGAACCCACAACTTGTCTCTCATACCCTCAGGTATAACCCCATACATGAAGGCAAGTCTATTACATAAAATTATATCTTTCTACAGTAACCTTTTTTTTAGCTCCCATTCATTCACTATATTACGTTAAAAACGGAGGCAACGGTCCCCCACAAAGCTCGTGCTGTAGTAAATGTTACTGAACATAATTATGTACCTGAACAAACAGCTGATGCATCTTCAGAGTGGAGGCAGTTATGGATGCTTATGCCATTATGAGAGCAATTGAGCAAACTGCTTTCATTACCAGTACAGCGTACATTATCGAGAAAAATTGGACCTGTTCCTTTTCCAAAGTATGCCGCACAAGGAGAGCTGTAAGCTAATATCCAGACACAACAATGCAGATAGCATAAGTGTATTTATACCTTCTTTAAATCCAAGCTGATTACACACAATGGTGGCATCTTGAATATCCCAGTCGTCATCACACACAGTACCCCATATGCCAGTGGTACATACTTCTACTCTTCCCTCCAATATACTCCTACCACCAATCAGTCTGACATTTCCATGTGAACACTGAGCTGCATGATGGGATTATTACAGCCACAAATAGTAAGAGCTTAGAGGTCTCACCATTGGTAAAAGAACTCCTGGACACAGCAAACAGAAAGATAAATTTATAAAGTAAAGACATTTAGTCTCATTGTTGTAAAGATCTATATAGATCTAGCTAAAACATTAATAGTTTATAAGGGTCACAATTATCAGATTTAGGTGCTAAATATACCAATATGAAAGTGTATTGTGACTTGCGTGGGCGGATAAAAGGAAAACGAAAGCATTACATCACATATTGTTGCAAGCGTGCAATAATTATGGCTCAATAATTATTGCATGCGCTCAGTCTTGAGGGTGATAATCCACTCGCCTCCGGCTCGTGCATTATCACCCTCTCGACCACGCCACTCGTGCTGCCATAATACGCTCCGCGTGCACAATAACTACCTTATTGCATTAACCAGACAACAGCATTGTGTCAGCATAATTATAGCAGTTAAATATAGCACTTGTCCCAAGTATCATGTAGACTAGTACACAAGAGAATCGAAGTGAAAAGGGGCGAATTGTAGGAGGATGCCGTGTAACGCCAGATTTAGGATACAAAAAAGAAGTTATCATGCACTGCTAAAGACTGATAGTCTATTTTCCTGTCTTTGCTCTCTATGTAGTATATGGATTTTAAAGGTATATGCATGACTGCTTGAAAATCTACACCTTTTTTCAGGTATTTGTCTGCCTGACTTATATAATTATGTAAGTTTCTTGTATATACCTGCAGCTTACTAATAAAAGTATGATGATCCTTATAGATTTCCATGATGGTTTTTGCTCCAATTTCAACTCTTTGAACTGGGGCTATCTTTGACATTGTGTTTTGTTTTCCGTCAAATGTCAAAGGGACATGCACTCCTGCATGTACACAAAAGCTTTTCAGTGTTCTGTACTGAGGGAGTGTCGTTTATATTTGAAATACACACACTAGCACTTGCACCTAGCACAGAGTACTAGACTGCATGATATAATTATATCGAGAGGTAAAAAATGGTATTAAAATTCAGCATAATTATTATACATTCTGTACTCAAATTTTAACGCTCGAATACTCAAACTGCATGCATGCATGCATACCACATCTTATGCAAATAATAATAATGTATCTGAATGCATGCTTGTCATGGGATATTTTGACAAGTTGTCTCAAATCGACTGTGTTTCTAGACATAGTTTGTTTAGCCATTCCTACGAACTAAAACATTTTTTTATCTAGTAGCAGGATATAATTATTAATAGCTAGCTAGCCCTATACATGATGTTATCATACACACTAGTACCGTAAAAGTATGTGCCACACTCCGAGACGTTATGGTATGACAGCGTATCATCCTCCTTTCCATCTCCATATGCGACACAATGACTCACCCACCCACTAACACATGCACA
>VSKX01050151.1_pt1 | contig 13484 bp, 25 predicted proteins | sample 4799481 | NCBI WGS metagenome assembly VSKX01 (sample SAMN12179537, study PRJNA552185) | sponge metagenome | biome: deep-sea hydrothermal plumes; feature: spots directly above weak diffusing fluid; material: sea water; isolation source: sponge from the Swan site of a hydrothermal vent ...
GCGCAGCTAGTTAATTGCGCAAGGACAACATTATCGAATTGTGTCTCCTCAAACGTACGACCATTTCCTATTGATTTCCTAGCACAAGTACAAGTCTCTGAAATAGCCAAAGCGGGCTTTTGATGGCAAATTTCAGTCTGGAAGCAGTGAAGAAGGTGGGAGCCATCCTAAATGACTCTAAGCATCCACTAGCTGCGAGATTTCGTGCTCTATTCACTCTCAGAGGAATTGGAACTCCTGAGGCCATCACTCAAATATCAGGAGCATTTACTGATTCTTCAGCATTGTTGAAACATGAGTGTGCCTATTGCTTGGGGCAAATGAGGCTATATTTTGCAATTCCTGTTCTCGTAGCCGTTCTCCGAGACATGTTGCAAGAGCCAATGGTTAGGCATGAAGCTGCTGAGGCTCTTGGAGCGATTGGTGATCCATCGGTGTGCTCCGTATTAGAAGAATATGTCAATGACTCAACACAAGAGGTTGCAGAAACGTGTCAGATTGCACTGGATCGAATTAAATGGTTAAGCAGTGAGCACAATGAAACATTCCAAGATAGCAATCCCTATGACTCTGTTGACCCAGCACCACCAGTCATGGTGGGCTCAATTAATGACTGGAAGAGTCAGTTGAACAACACTTCTCTTTCGCTTTTTACTCGATACAGAGCCATGTTTGCTCTGCGTAATCACGGGGGAAAAGAAGCAATCTTAGCTCTTGCCAGTGGTTTTTGTGATAACAGTGCTCTGTTCAAGCATGAGCTGGCATACATTCTTGGCCAAATGAAAGATAGCAATGCAGTTCCAGCACTAATAGGAAAACTCACTGATAATACCGAGAACTCGATGGTCAGACACGAGTGTGCCGAGGCTCTGGGGTCAATAGCTACTGTAGAATGTCTGGAAATACTCAAAAGATTCAAAAATGATAGTGAACAGGTTGTGAAAGAGAGTTGTGATGTTGCTATTGATATGTATCATTACGAGAAGAGTGAAGATTTTCAGTATGCCAACATTAATGTAAGATTGTAAAAAAAATGACAAGTCGTATAAAAAAAATGTTATTAATAAAAATGACAAGTCTAGCTATGTTATTATTTTACAGTGACAGACAAAGTGCAACAGCTAGATAGGCTATATGGCATATTCATGTCATGACTAGCATACTTTTATGTTTGTAACCTTTGCCTTTGTTTACAAGTGTGACGCCAAGAATAAAATTGGTACAAACCTAGCTAGCTCACATCCCCCTCCGACAGTACCGACACAACACACACACATATTTAATAGCTACAGATGTGCATGGGTGTGTAGTCTACAATGAAGTTTCTTAAACTTAGCATGCTGTATTCATGGCATGTATTTGATATAAAGTTGTTGAATGATTTCTTGACTTTTTGGCCATTCCTATATTTAACGTTTTTAATGTTTTTGAGTCTAGTGTACATGATAATTAGGTGTACATGCACGCCCACTAGATATACAAGGGTTTTATTTAACACACAGACTTCAGAAGCTTTCTAGTAACATAATGACTCGTTATAATTATGTTATGCACAAATCAGCGATATTAATAATACTAAATCTAACTAGCTATCTAATTACAGAGCAATTATATATACGCAATGTTCAGTTGTATCAAGTTTGTTCCAGTGCACGTCAGCAGTTTAGCAGTTTATAACGTACATATTACCTACAGTTTCAACACTTTTCTTCAGAGCCAGATCTAACTTCTTTTGCTCTGGCTCCACACTAGCACCAGAAGAGCTTTTCCTACCGACAGGAATGACTGCACATTCAACCCACTCTCCTTTCTCCATGTCCGACTCCTGGAGCTAGAAAATGTTATGTTATCCATCAAGATAATGCTAGAGCGGGAAAAATGTTAATTAACTCACTAAATCTTCTTCATCGGTAGCAACAGGATTAGTATATATCTGGAAATCATTACTAAGTCTTGTACTCCGTGATTCTCTGAAAGTAAGGGTGGGTTCTGTCTTTCCCTTTCGTCGACACCAATATAATCCAAGAAGAAAGGCAATAAGTAGAATAATCACCCATCCAGCAGCAGCCATCACAATAATGGAAACTGAAGACGCATTTCCACTGATTGCAGCTCCAGTGTTCACTAACAAATTAAACAACTTAGCTTCCTAAATCGGATGCAAAAGAAGTACATTTACCTGTAACAATTGGCATACTGTGTTGAAAAGCAGATGAATTTTGACCAAATCCAGCACCTGTTCTTGCACGTACCTGGATGAAATAGTTAAAGCAGTCAAGAACAACCGTAAGTGAGAAAACTTCACATAGCTATTGTATAATAATTATAACATACAGTGAAATTGTAGATGAGTCCTGTCTTCAAACCAGCAATGAGTGCAACTGTTTCTGATCCATCTCTTAGAAGTGAAAGGTTTCCAGCGACTATATCATAAACTTTAGTCGATTCCTATGATCAGAGAATACGTATTTGTTGAGTTAAATTCATGTTTCACACAGACCTGCTCTTGGCTTCCTTGACTGACGGTATATCCGAAGTAGTTAACTTCATACTCGAGTATGATACCATTTAATTTCATGGGTTCCATCCATGAGAGGAAAATGGAACTACTGTTCTTTGCTCTTACAGTTAACCCATATGGAGTCCCTGGGACTAATTGCGCAAATCATGAAGTATACATTACAACTAAAATGAGTAGTCTACCAGTGTACAAAGTTGTTGATGTACATAATTATAGCATACACATGCATACCACTCTCCTCCGTCTTTAGAGTAGAATGAATAGTGTATGGGCCAACCCCTGCTATTGTTTCAGCAGCAACAGACACTTCATACACAGTAAAACTGGTTAAACCTAAACAAAAACAGTGGGTGAAAGGTAGCGTCAACGACTATTGAGCATTTACGTATAATACCTTCTACAATAAAATAATATGTGTCTGCAGACACATTGGCAGATCTTATGATGCCAGTATCACGATTCTTAATTAGGATGTGATATGCAACCATTTTTCCATTTCTGTCAGAAAGAGGAGGAGCATTCCACTGAACACTAATCACCGTAGCTGATATTGTTGTAGCTACCATATTCATTGGTGGACTTCCAGGAACTGTATAGCATAAACAAACATACGTAAATTATGACAAGACATAATGACAGGCCATGTCACATGTTGGGCCATGTATCAATTGTATGTCCTTGTTCAAAATGCTCACCCATTTCTTCATGTTCAAGCTAGCTCTTATACATGCTCTCAAAACTAATGACAAAATGCGCTATTTTCTTTTGCAATATGCGAAAGATAGTAACAATACATGGACTGGAATGCTGCAAAACCCTAATTGTAGAAATAGAAACACTATTATGCTAGTAAACAACATCCCGATCTCACCGTCTGATAACGTCTCCAACTGAATCCACTCACTGTTTCCGCTTCTCCCAGCCTTTATCTCAAAATACACACACATTTTATACAGGGAGTGTTCATTTAATCGTTTGATCAAAGCCATTTCTCTTTGAAGCGGTAGTCTCACTCTTGTAGGGTCATTGGTGTTCACAAGTGACTGCCCAGAAGAAGGGATCGAGAGGCTCATAGTAGAACTAGCTGTAGTGCTCATACTTCCACCAAGTGTTTCTAAGAGCTGATATAATACAACATAGCTAATAACTTCACCATTCCACTCTTCTGGGCCTGGAGGATACCATGTAAGGACAACGGAAGAGCTTAATATGGTCATCGCTTCAACATTTTGAGGAGGCAACGAAGGAGCTGTTAGTGAGAAAAGTGCAAATAATAATAATTATACAGAAATGGATGGGACACATGAGAGTTGGCAACTTTATACCAACTTATGCAAGCACCAATTACCTGCCTCTGGCATTTTCATTACCACTGGTTCACTAAATGGACCTGCCGCAATCGTTACAGCAGCAACAGAAAATTCATAGCTATAAAAAGGATGCAGGTTTGCGAATACACTTTGCAAAGTGTTCACTGATCGCATGAACTCTTCGCCAGTGTTGACACCTACTACATGAACATTGTAGCTACTAATGATCCCGTTGTGATGCTCGTCTGAAGGTGGACTCCATTTCATCAGGACTGCAGTAGCACTTGTAGCAGATACAGTAACGTTTTGGGGCTCTGCACTAGATTCTATACATTAAAATAAATAGTTCACTCTTATTATAGACCGTAGGCAACTCACTGTCTGGTTGTGTACGAATTGAAGCATAAGCACTGCATGGGGCCTAATCCAATTGTAAATGCCGCAACAGAACAGTTGTATAGATAGTAAGGATGCAAAGTGTTAGCAATATAGAATGTGGCTGCTCCATGAGTCTGGAATCTCAATACAGTCCCAGTTCGAAGTTCAAAAACATTGACATAATACGAAGTTATCACACCATTCTGCTGTTCCAACTGAGGTGGTTTCCAAGAGATGCTGACAACTGTAGAGCTTTGTGAGTCAATTTGTAATGCTTGGGGAACCCCGGTCGGTACTACGAAAAGTATAGATACATGCATTACAGCACATTACACACGAGACGTATATGCTACTGACCATCTTGTGGTAGTGTGATTTGTCCACTGACATACGGACCAATGGCAACAGTAACGGCAGCAACTAAAAAGTCGTAGGTGTAGTAGGGATGAAGGTTGCTTATTACCATGTTTTGATTTGTAGAGTTCAATGTTTTTGACTCATACTTGCTTTTGAATACAATACTATGCCATTTAATGATTCCATTTCTTCTTTCTAATGGAGGCAGCTCCCAAGACAACTGTACTACTGTTGAACTGAGAGAGGTAATGTTCAGTCTTTGTGGTGTGTCTGAGGGAGCTGAAATAAGGAATATAATAAACAAAGCACGTACCAATTGATAATTAGCAGGAAGAGGTAATTAATTTGGGGGAGGTTAAATTTAAAGTCATAATTTCATTCTGGGGCCTGGGTCATGTAATTTAAGTAGCTGATTGCATGCATGTCCTACTGCATGTGTCTAAAGGCGGGTTCATAATACACGCAAACGCGTCGCTCTGTGGGGGGGTCGTCGTGCGATTTTATGCAAGAATGGACTTGAGTTCCATTCCTGCTACAGCGGCGCGTCAACGTTTCCATGTATTGTGAACCCGCCTTTAACGTTCTATTCCTGCGACAGCGTTGCAACTACGTCGTGTCAATGGTCCCGTCAACGGTTGCGTGTATTGTGAACCCGCCTTTACTTGAATTGGAAAGATTTTGTGGGCTATTTTGGCTGTAATCAGACAGTTTGGGAGCAATATAAATTCGTTGGTAGAGAGAGAGGTTTCCCTTGTTCAGAAGTACACACTATGTTTTGTATAGGAAATAGAAATCTGAGGGCAGAAGATCGACTGTCCTTTGTAGAGAGGTATTTAAATACATTGTATTATTTAAAAGGGATAGATGTGACGGTCCCTATCTTAAAACAAAACATAGCAGATAAAACCTCCAAATAAGGGACAACACTCTATCTAATAAATATTATGTTACATTTATACCATCTTCATTGGTTCGAATTATAGCAGGTGAAGTTAGCGGTCCTTTTCCAACAGCAGTTTCAGCAGCAATAGCAAACTGATATCTGTAGTAAGGGTGAAGTGAGCCAATCACTATGTCAAAGTGAGAACCAAGTCGACTGTATTCTTTTGTTTTTTGACTTTGAAGATCGGTTAAAATGATGTAGTAAGACACTATAATCCCATTTTGTGTGCTGAGTGCAGGTTCTGCCCAATCAATCTCAATGGATGTTGAATTGATTGAATCTCCGCTTACATTTTTTGGATGTCCAGTTGGAGCTAGGTTACAAAATGTACAATCACATAATAGTTTATTGTTCATACCAACCTAGTAGAAACTAATAGTTTATTGTTCATACCAACCTAGTAGAAACTCACCATCTGAGGGCATTTTAACAGATTCTGCCATACTAAATGGACCTCTTCCCAGACTTGTAACTGCAGCAATGATGTAGTTATAAGTATAAAATGGATGAAGACCAGGAACTGTTACGGAAAGTGAACCACCAGTTAAGACAGAAAATACAGTGCTTGATTCAACAGCAGTAATGTTGACAACATAGTCAACAATGACTCCATTGCGTTCTTCTTCAGCAGGAGGGTCCCATTCCAATGATAAAGTGCTTGGAGTTAGGGGGAAAGCTTCACTGTCTTCTGGGTACCCAGATGGAACTGTTGGAATAAATTAGCATACACTCACAAATGAAAGTTAGAATTGCTATACGTAACCATCTTGCTAAATAGCTATAATCATGAGCAAAAGGAAATCTAGATGAAACGAACGCTTCTAACTTTTACTATCTACTTACCATCTTGCAGGGTCTGAAAATTTAGTACTTTCGATTCTTTACCACTAGCAATTGTTACAGCTTTTACCGAGAGATGATAAGTGTAGTATGGATGCAATCCACCAACAATAACATTGGTGGTTGAATGAGCAACAACGGTGCGATTAAGCCCTGTATCTTTCTCATCAAGGTAAACATAATAATGACGGATTATTCCATTTGGGGTCTCTGGGGACAACCAACTCAAAGTTACTGAAGTGGAGGTCACATTTAATTTTTTTAGTTCTTTTGGAGCGCTGGGAACTAAATAAATTATGGTGCAAATAATTTGAGTATGATAATTATGTAAAGAAACGTACCATCTTCACATGTTGTCACCACAAGATTTGCACTTGGCCCATTGCCAGCAGAAGTGTGTGCAGATACTGAGCAATTGTAGGCCGTGAAAGGCAGAAGATCATCAATAAGAATCAAGTTTTTGTTTGTTGTTCTGTGAAGAGTGTCTGAGCCAGTTTTAAGACTAATCATATATCCTACAATTACACCGTTTTGATCATCTTCAGCAAGAGGATCCCACTGTAGTTGGATAGAAGTTGAGCAATGATCAGACGTATTTGCAATCAAATTTGGGGGAGATGTTCCTGGACCTATCTATATACAAGAACACAAGCATATAAAATTACATGCACAACACTTTGCCATAAGATATTAACTTACGATCTTCAAGTGTAGTGACTATTTGTGGTTCAGAGAATACACCAACAGAAACAGTTACAGCAGCTACACTGAACGAGTAATTGAAATATGGGTGCAAGCTGTCAAACTGTTGATTATTGTTCTGAGTTGATATTTCCATTCTTTGGCTAGATGACAGCTCAGTAACAACAAGTATGTAACTTCTAATGTTTCCATTTCTACCACTAAAAGTAGGGATAGCCCATTGAAGCAAAAATGAAGTAGAAGTTATTGTTGCAGCTGCAACATTCATAGGGGGAGCAGAAGGTGCTACACAGGGAAATAAAATTAGACAACAATCAATGGAGAAAAGTGGTGGAGAAAAGTGGGGAAAGGTCATGCTATGTCAATGAACTTATCATTTTTCTCTAGCTATAATCCTATAAGCACTTACACTGATTTGTATATGATTATTACCTGCTTCAGGCATCCTAATCCTATTCTCTAGTGATGGTGGGCCAGTACTGACTGTTACTGCAGAGACGGTGTATCTATACTGGTAAAATGGATGTAAAGATGAAATAGTAATAAAACGATCGCTGGTATAGTACTGTTCTTGTTTCAAAGTCTCTACTTCCGACATGTTAACAATGTAACGCTTTATTACACCATTGTGGCTGTCTGAAGCAGGAGGATTCCATTCAATGTATACTGTTGATGTATTAAACACTGATGATTGTACCGATAAAGGTGGCCCAGTTGGAGCTGTAGTATAATTATATAAACAAAAAAATATTGTTACTTAGAAACATCAATGACTAACAAATTACCATCTTCAGAAGTCTGTACAGAAACTGTGGGAGTTGATGGACCAGAAGAAATTGTCACTGCAGCTAAGGAGAGCTCGTAAATAGTATGAGGTTGCAATCCAGTGAGTGCTGATGAGTTAACAGGGGCACTAATTTTCCGTGTTTCTCTGCCGCTATCTGATTTGATTGTAATGACATAATGACGGAGTATTCCATTTTGTAAATCCAGTTGGGGTGGGGCCCAAGATAGGAATATTGAGCGAGAGCTTTTTGAAACAACTTGAAAGGAAAGAGGATGACCAGATGGAGCTGTATAATCACAAGCATGTATGTATAAGCACAAGGTTAAGAGACACACATTAATTGCTCAATACCTGCCTCCTTAGTTTGTACTACAATGATATCTGTATAAGGACCTGCTTGGATTGTGAATGCCACAACAGTGCAGTGGTAAACATAATGAGGATGAAGATTCCCGACAAGTAATTTTCTTGTTGTAGCAGAAACAGTGAAATGCAGCATTCGGTTTGTTGCGTCTTCTGTGACATTGATTCGGTACTCTCTAATGATACCGTGTACCAGATTTGCTGGAGGAGCTTCCCACGTTAGCATTATATGGGACGAATTGATTGCAAGGCCAGTAGCATTTGTTGGATGACTTCCTGGAACTAAAAAATAAGAATTGGTGATACTGAATTACACATCATTGATTTTAAATACAGGCACATTTTATTTACCACTTTCAAGAGTTCGAAAAGTTTTCTCTTCACCAAACGGTCCATAGCCAATGACTGTTCTACCAGCAATTGTGATCTCATAAACAGTGTATGGTCTCAAGTCTTCAATGAGTAGTTTTAAATCAGATGCTTCGTACTGACTTTTTAATCCCAGATCTAAATTCGTCAACTCAATCATGTACTTAGTGATAATGCCATTCTGCTCATATGCCAGTGGAGGGTTGTATGAAATCATCACACTCCTAGCAGTTACATTATAGATAACAACATTCTGTGGAGGGCCACTCGGCACTGTAGTAATAATTATCACAAAGAGATAGACAATGAACTCATTTACATACATATACTTACCATCTTCAGGAGTTGTAATGTTGAATGCAGCACTGAATGGACCATAACCAACAACAGTTGATGCTGCAACAGCACACTCATATGTGTAGGCAGGATGTACAGTAGTGATTTCCATCCTGGTTGAATGTGCATACATGAGAAAAGTTTGACCAGTGTTAACCTCCATCAATTGTACTCTATATTTTATCACAATTCCATTAGGGTCTTCTGGTGGGGTCCACGACAAGTGAATAGTTGTAGAATCGTGAGCTCTAGCAATCAAAGACACTGGGGGGCTTGTAGGAACTACAAGAACATTGATTACCTCAATTCAAAATAAAAAGTGGTCTCACCATCTTGAAGAGTTTCTAAAGTGATGAAAACACTGAACGGCCCAATACCAACAGAGGTTGAAGCAGCCACACCCACAGAATAAGATGTGTAAGGATTTAGAGATGTCGCAGTAACGCTTGTAGTTAAAGACGTAAAACTTAATATTTTTTCTGTTCTGGCTTCAATAATGTTTATAGTATAGTGGGTAATAACACCATTATGGTCTTCCTCATCTGGGGGATCCCAGGAGACGACTGCTGAGCGTGCAGTGATGCTCATATTTTTCACATATGAAGGGTATCCACTGGGTACTGGAAACGAAAAAACGCACACAATAACTGCATACATGGTTCCAACAAGAATTGACCATACATGCAGCTATATAGGTATGATCATTGTACATGCACTGTTATACTGTGTTTAACAAAACAGGTACCGTCTTCTGGAGTGGTGATAGTTTCCAGACCAGAATAAGGTCCTTCTGCTACTGTCACAGCTCCAATGATACACTCATATGTATAGAAGGGATGAAGTTCAAATAGAACCACATACGTGCTCCCCGACGTCCTGACAAATACACTTCCAGTATCAACTTCTGTGACATTAATACGATAGCGTCTGATCAAACCATTTTGATCTGCCACAGGTGGGGGTGACCAGGAAATTCTTATTGAGGAAGGCCCAGTGGCAGTCAAAGATACTCCTCTTGGGGGGCTACTAGGAGCTGAATATATATAGTGAACAAAGTATAGATAGTTGAACAATGATTGTATAAATATATTATATGCGTACCTGCTTCCTTGGTCATCACATTTATAGGAGAGCTGTAAGGACCGTCCCCAACAACAGTGTATGCAGCAATGCGAATTTCATATTGTGTAAATGGACGCAGTGACCGTAGGACCATTGATGGGCTAGCAGTTGTCAGTTGAAAAAAGTTTCCTTTGTTGTTTACTTCTGTCACATTTAAATGATATCCAATTTCACCATTCTGATCTTCAGGTGAGGGTGGTGTCCACTGAAGTGTAACCATTGTTGAAGTAGAAATAGGAATCCGTGCGTGCCCAATTGGACCGTGAGGAACTGAAAAAGAAGCACAGCCACATTCACACTCCTTTCAATTGGTACGTCGACATAATTATAGTATAAAATTACAGAAATGCATGAGCATAAAGGCCGTTGCCAATGAGGTACGATTACTTAATTCGAAGTCTCGTGAATAACCGCTGATGCAAGTATACATTTTCACATTACTCCTGTTTTGCTCTGTTTTGTAATTATGCCCTGGTGCACATGCACAGGCGAGGTATACAGTAGTCTAATGACTATGCCCAGGTGCACATGTACAGGCGAGGTATACAGTAGTCCGATGACTATGCCCCGGTGCACATGCATAAGTAAGGTATACAGTACTGTAGTCTACTGACTGTGGCTTAGTGCACATGCACAAGCGTGGTATACAGTTATAGTCTACTGAGTATGCCTTGGTGCACATGCGCAAGCTAAGTTAGTATACAATGGTTTGCTTACCATCAGGAGGAGTTTTCACGGCAACTGGTTGTGACATGGGACCAGGAGAAACGGTAACTGCAGCAAGTACAAACTCATACATATAGTAAGCATGGAGAGAAGTTAAAGTGATTTGAGTCAAGGATGTAGAATGTTGAGTAACTATTCCCGTTTCGTTCTCTGTCACCATAATCGTGTAACTTCTAATAAGACCATTCTGAAACTGAATTAAAGGAGGCTCCCAAGTAAATTTAATGCTTTCAGGAGACAAAGCCGTGCCGATAACATTTGTTGGAGACACGGTAGGAGCTGTAAAGAACAGGCATTGCTGTGAATAAACCCCAGTGACAATGATTGGCTTTGTGCTTACCATCTTCTTCTAGTCGTGCTAATATTGATTCACTGGTAGGTCCCAGAGCAACAGTATAAGCAGCAACACTGCACTGATAGTAATAGTATGGATGCAGATTAAGGAATGAGGCAATTGTACTACTAGCATTGAGCGAATACTTAACACCTGTTGGTGACCTCGAAGAATCCATTTCAGTTAGTACAGCCTCATAGTGGTGAATCACACCATTGATATGCTCAGATGCTGGCGCAGTCCACATGAGAATGAGAGTATTAGATGATACAAATGCTAACAGCTGACTAGGAGAAGTAGTGGGAGCTAAAAGGGTGAAAATGAACAAAACTTCTGAATCATCAGTTACATTATTCTAGTCATTCTAGTTAATCTGTTAAATTTTAACAAGCCTTAGGAAGGTGTGTGACTTTAGTATACCTAGGCTATCTATATTGAACCTGCACATCAATATTTCAGTGTACAGTAACTGTTTAATTGAATGTGACCGAGAAACAAAAGTATTACTTCCGAGAGATTGGCAGCGTACCTGCTTGATTTGTCCTTACGGTGATGATGTTGCTATATGGCCCACTAGCAACTGTGAAGGCAGATACAGCGCAGTCATACAGAGAGTGTGGTACCAGAGAAGAAACAGATATATGGTGCTCTAAAGCAACAAATGTCCAGAGTCTTCCAGTATGTGTGTCGGTTATTTTAACAGTATAGTGAGTGACAATTCCATTCTTATCCATCTCAGGTGGAGAGGACCAGGAGAGACTGATAGCGTTAGAGCTGAGTGCCCTGGCAGTTACTTGCTGGGGTGGAGCTGAGGGAGCTATGCACAGGAAATGAAAGAATTCACATTATTATAGCGGGGATGGTGACAGTAGAAATTCTTACCAGCTTGACGGGTCATCAACATTAAGGGTTTGCTGTATGGACCAAAACCTACGATAGTGGCGGCAGCAATCTGGCAGCTGTAGTTGTTGAACTCATTGAGTGACGTAAACATATAACTGTTGGTCGAGGACTTCGAAATAATATCATTGGCAGAGTATTGTAAATCTCTGAGAATGAGCGAGTAATTCGTGATGATGCCATTTCGATTAGCAAGGGGTGGCGGAGACCACATCAAGCTAAGAGATGAAGAGGTAGTCATGATAAGACGAACATTTTCCGGTGGGGATGATGGATCTGAAGGAAAGAAATAGATTACATGTATGGTATAGTGTGGAACTTACATGATTCTTTTGTTTGTGCGACAATATTTACAGTAGGCCCATTCCCAATGCGTGTAGCAGCATGAACAATAAACTCATAGAGACTGTATTCTTGTAAGCCAGTGACAGTAAAGAAAGTATTAATGGTTTGAGTTGTGATCGGTGTGTCTTGTGTCAAGTTGTATTGGAGGGTATAAGACGTCACTACTCCGTTGGGAGTTACGGGACGACTCCAAGTAAGCATTATTGATGATGTGTATACTTGAGTAACTCTAAAATCTTGTGGTGGAGTGCTGGGAACTATAAATAAAAAGTACTTGCGTACGTATATGGATAGATATGCATGTTTATTTACCTGATTCATCAGTTGTGGCAAAAGCAGTACTACTAAGATCACTTTCTCCAGCAGATGTATTTGCTGTCACAGCACAGTGATACGTCGTAAAGGGCATCAGTCCCACAAAGTTCATTGAAGCAGACAGAGGGCCAACCGATATCTCTTGAGTCATAGTGCTACTACCACTAGCCTTGTCACAGTAAACTGTGTAGTTAGTTATTAAGCCATTGAAAACTGCAGGAGGTGTCCACGAAACAAGGAGAGTCTGTGGCTCATTTGTTACTCTTGATACTGCAACATTTCTTGGCACAGATGGCTCTGTACAGGGTAGAGACGTAAAGACATTCTAGGTCACAGTTAAATGAACCTACTATCTTCAATCGTCGTCACAGTGTAAGTGGTACTGAATGGACCACTGCCAGCGTTGGTACTAGCAGCAATCATAAATGTGTAAACTGTATACGGCACAAGATTTTCAATGTTAAATGACGTCTGAGTTGTAAACAACTGGAAATTTTGCCCTGTATTTTTTCTTGTTACATCAATTGCGTATCGTACAATCCTCCCATTCTTGTCTTCTGGTTGTGGCGGGTCCCACGAGAGAAGTATTGAGTATGGGTCTGATAGAAGAGTCATTAGATTTTGTGGAGGAGCACTTGGTACTGCAGGATGTTATACTCTTAGTCGCTAATACTTAATATTTCAAGCTAAAAACATTTTCTAACTTGTACATGTCTAACTTGTACATGCAAGACTTTTCTAACAGACTAGCTAATATTCAGGAAAGAATTAAAATTCAGAATACCCCGTATATAGCTAGCTAGAAATTTCTGCGGCCCAAAAATTCTGCAAATAGC
>VSKX01030742.1_pt1 | contig 13467 bp, 1 predicted proteins | sample 4799481 | NCBI WGS metagenome assembly VSKX01 (sample SAMN12179537, study PRJNA552185) | sponge metagenome | biome: deep-sea hydrothermal plumes; feature: spots directly above weak diffusing fluid; material: sea water; isolation source: sponge from the Swan site of a hydrothermal vent ...
GTGATTTCTCCTCTCCAAAGCCATGTTGACTACCAACAATTAGAAAACCACGTGGTTCCGTACACGCCGTGCATGCTAAAGTTTAATTGATGATCTACAGAGAGTTTTACTAAAAATTTACTATTAATTCTGCGCATGCGCAAACAGTGTATACCTGGCCCTCTTTCTTAGGGGCTTGGAATCGAGGCAATGTACATGCTATCAAGACTCATTAATGGGTGAGGTCACTGTTGAAGCAAGCTTCTACGTACTCAGAGGAGGTCGGATACCACTTGACCTTTTAATTACATTTTCTAATCCTTTATGCTACCCACCACGAGCTCTGGATCTATCTAAGAGCGTGGGTAGCACGAAGGATTAAAAAATGTAACTAAAAGGTCATAATCAGCATAAGGTCAGGTGGTGTCCGACCTCCTCTGCTACGTACTGCTGGTTTTAAAGAGGAAGGGAGGGATGTGTGCCTCGTCTTCCCTACCCCTGGATCCGCCCCTAGGACACAATTGATCTTTGCTCGTTATAAGGGGTTCTCTTGCAATACTCTATTAACTTTTACAGGCACGGAACAAAATATGCTTTAAACTGTGCACTCAAACTCGGTTCACACTTCTTTACTGTTAGTATTAAAACATGGGTTTAAAAGAGCACAGCACAAAGCCACGTAATAAAAACATATCCTGTTGTCTACAAGCAATTGACGTTAACTGTGTCCTACATCCTCTGCATTTACCAATAATATACTGTATAATGGGGTAATTTTCGGGGGACAAAAATTTCGTGGTTTTTGTGGTTCAATCCCTGAGCACGAATATTTTACCCACGAATTGCTTATATCCTGGACAGGTGTGGTTTCATCAACAAACAACCACGAATATATTTCCACAAACTGAATCAATAATGCTCAACCACGAAATTGTTGTCCCCTGAAAATTACCAGCTATACAAATTACTTTACAGGCATGAAAGAAGCACTGAATAGTCTCATAATGCTGCATGGTGTACTAGATGTCAGGCATCTACAATTATCACATGATGCAGCAGAATTTTGCTGATACAGCAGATAATACTATTGTTACATATGAATGCCATAGCCATGGGTACAGCAGTTTTTTTTTAACAAGATGTAGATTTTGCAAACCATAAACAAATTACATCAAAGTAGAATAATTGGCTACTCCATGGAAATTATGACATCAATCGGGTATACGTTATTGCACACGTACTCTGGCTGTACAAGGTAATATACCTTGTGCATATACATACAATAATTAACCAATACATATACGAGATCAACACGAAGATTACTTAAACTAGTGGACTTACTTTTATTCGCTTTTTGTAGCAAGTTGCATGCTTTTCATAGTTACATCTTCTTCTACAGAACATCTACTTCCATTCACACTTGAGCATTTCACTGCTTCTTCGTTTTCAGAGATTTTGTCATAGTTGACAATACCTTCAGAATCGGTAACCATCATCAAACTATCTAAGTCATTGTATCCAAGCAATGCAGATGGGTTTTTTGCTTCCACTTTACTGGGCAACAGTTCAGAAAGAACACATGTGTTAGCTTCGATCTCTTTTGCCTCTTGTCTTGACACAAGCAATGCAGATGGGTTTTTTGCTTCCACTTTACTGGGCAACAGTTCAGAAAGAACACATGTGTTAGCTTCGATCTCTTTTGCCCCTTGTCTTGACAGTATTTTGGTATGTTCGTTATGACATACATCAACAAACGAGATTAAATCACACTCAGGAGAGACGGGTGGTGTGACTGCCATGATTTCAATATCTTGATACTCAGAAACGGACAGGCTCGTACACAATCGAGTAGTTTCAAACGATTTTTCAAAATCAATTGTACGCAGCGGAGAGGCATGGATTTCAGAAGGTAAAAGAAGTTTCTCAATTAGGGTCTGTCTGACATCCAGAGCTGGATCAGTAGAGCAATCTAAAAGTGTGACTTCATACATGTTGTCTCTGAATGAGCATACTTCTATATGAAGCCCATTTTTGTCATTGATAAGTGCCTGCATGTGCTTGCTACAACAATCAGGCCAGTCGAGTTCCCACAATTCCCCTTGTGCAACAACATTGGCGACATTTGGGTTTAAATCTGTCTCTTGCAACACACCAAATTGGCATCTTAAGGCTTGAGGCGGCAACATTTCGATATGCTTCATTGCCAGAGGCTTGAGATGAGACAATGGTATCATGTCAGTGCTTCCTTTGTCTACCAAATACACCTTTACCATGCTCAGTGACATTCCCACAGATAGCACTTGAGCACGACACCATCCACCATATTTGTCAACAAAAACACCCACAGGTAAACTGGGGGCTGGTGTGGTAATCACTGGTAGGTAGTTATCATCAGCTATTTCTGCAGCTATCTGTTTCAAGATATTGTCATTCTCTGTTAAAACACACACAAAGTCCTCGGGGCTTGAAACATGCAATACGTTCACCTTATGTCTACTAGCAAGACTTGAAGAAGGGAGGGGGAAGACCAACGTACACACAGAATCTTCACTATTGTTGTTATTCGTATTTGTTCCTTCTCTGTTTGTTGCTGTTTCCATTTTGCCGACTTCTGGTATCAAACTAGATTGTGATTCACTAGTACACTGGTGAGCACCATTGCTGGTGGCCAGGGTGACTGGTTCATTTGCGACGGGCGTACTTGACTGTTGGCTAAGTGTTGAGTATACCACATCTTGTAAAAAGGATTCTTGGTCATTGATTGGGTTGGCTACGTCTGTGACAACTGTTGCACATGCTTCTTTTGTAGGCACAACATTCGGTTCCAAGACTACTGGCGCTACAGACACTTCTTTAGAAAAAGGTTCTATGACATCTTGTGTTAACAGATGTGAAGAAGATGGAAAATCTGTCTTAATACCAGCAATGGGAGCAACCAAATTTGCTTTAACGAGAGCACTTCCAACATTTAACCCGGCAGCAGTGGTAAATACTACACCATGCCGACCTGTTTTATCTACTGAAACAATGCTAACATTCACCTTTTTGCTTTCTAAAAGATCGAGAATCTTATCAGCAGCATCTTCACTCAAAACATCTTCTGTACAGCAAACCTCTGCCAGAAAACATTTTATGGCTAATGGAGGGTGGGAAAGAAGGGACTTAGTGAGAAACTGCAACTTTTCTAGAGTTACGGCGTGTGAGTTACCATAATCAATAAGAGTAACCTGGACCATTCCACTTGAATCTGAAGTATCGACTCGTGCACGATACCAAAGGTCATCTTCAAACCGAGAAGCCAATATGTCACCTTTTTTAGGTATGTCTTCGAGGTAATTGTAATTGAGCTCACTCAGTTGAGTAACAATCGATTCAAGAATTTTCACTTGGTCTGACAGTTGACAGTAAAACAAGTGTGGGCTATTACAGGTAACCACAGACACTACATGTGTTGAACCAACTTCAAGGGTTGTCTCCTCACACAGTTTTACCTTAAACATTTCTGGAGTTGAAGTGGGAATTTCTGACTGAAAACTGTCAGTTGGTGAGTTGCTTTCCAAATCTTCCCCTTCGGGCATTTCAGTGATTACATCATTAGAGTCAAATTCACATTCTTCCTGTAGCTTTAACAGGACTGGGTCTGAGATATCTGTGTTTGTCTGCTCATCTTCTAACTTTACAGTGGGTCTCATTCCCTGACTAGCAGGAAGAATTACAGTCGCTCTCAATACTTTGTCGTCAACTAAACGGTGAAGTAGTTCTTTATATTCAAATGGCCAAGAGTCACGTCTTGGAACTAGAGCGAGAGAGCACGGGATTGCTTGAGCAGGTAATTCGAGAATATTCTCTGGGCATACAACTAGGTCATCTGGTGAGATAACCTCAGTGTTTCCGTAATCAATAAATGATACTTCAGTAGTCCCATCTTCAGTATCAACACCAGTAACTTCGGCTCGGTACCATTGATCATCAACGGAATATTTAGCTAGCACATAGTCACCTTGGTGAAAGGTAGGGGAAAATTCTTTTAATGAGTCTCCGAAACCCGCACAGTACTGCTCGATTTCTTCACTAAGGCTTTCTAAAATAGCTTTGCAGTCTGCTCTCTGAACGTACAACAAAGAAGGGCTGTGCACAAACACAACATTTACTTCTAGTGACTCATGAACAGCTAAACTAAGCTTGTAAGGAGCTTTGATTAACGGTTTTCCGACTGATCCATTATCAGACTCAGTGTCTCCACCCTCAGACCCAGTATCTACTGAAGTGCTACTTGCAGCAGAACCTTCGATGGTCAGTTTAGAAAAGTCTATCAAATCCGTAGGTCCAGCAGTGAGAGACCTTAGTGGTTGCAAAGGGGCAATAGGAACTGTTTCTTCTACTTGTTGTTCTAAGAGTGATGAAAAATCAACACTGTTTCCATTACTTTTGACTTCCGTGACATATTGTCCAAAAGAAGATACACTGGTGACTTTCATTGTGACGTGATCATTTTGAGACATCAGGTCTTGAAATTTGCTGGTTTGAATTTCATTCCACACCATCTTTATGTCCAGACCCTCAAAAACAGAGCAATGAATCGCCTGAATAACATGGGAATGTAACTGTTCCGGAAAATCAGCAAGTTTATCAGCACTGGTGACCTCTGCATTGCCATAGTCCACAAAGAGTACAGACACATCACTACCATTGATACTCTGGACAAGTGCTCTGTACCATTCATTGTTCTCACTGAACTCAGCAAGACAAATCTTTCCAGGAACAACATTCTCTAAAGCAAGTGGAGGGAGTATCGATGACGAGATTGCAGATATCTCATTCATTAGGCACTCTAACTCAGCAGCCTGTTTAAGAGGTTGACAATAAAAACTAGTGGGTGAATTGATGTGGCTGATGTATGCTTGAATGGTGCTCCCAACAATGAGCTGAACAGGAGTGTAGCATTGCTTATCTACTGGGGACACCGATGAAGGCGATACAAGCAGGCCAAGCACTGATGCATTCACATGAAACCCCTCTTGATCATAGAGATCGACTATATAGCGGTCTTCATGGTGGGCTCTAATCTTGATTTTAAATTCCTGATTCAAATCATACTGGAAAAATTGCTGGAGCACATCACTTGTAAACTCTAAACTATAGTCGTGCAGCAATGAGCACGGAATCCCTTGAGCACAAAGCAGAGAGAATTTCTCTACTAAAGCACAAATCTGATTAGCACACACATGTTCAGAGTTTCCGTAATCAACAAAGTTAACCTCAATATCTGAGTTGGAAAGAACTGATACAATATAAGCTCTATACCATGACCCACTGTCTGGATATTGGGTCACACAAAACGAACCAGGTGACAGCACAGGCTCAACACAGTTTGAACCGTAATACTTGCACACATCAGCCATCAGTGACTCTAATTTGTCGCACTCAGATCTTAACTGACAGAAGAACTTAGAAGGAGAGTCACTGAACGATACATACACAGAGTATGTCTCTCCTACACTGATGTCAAGCAATTGGATTGCAACAGGAAGGGGATTTCCCATTAACAACTCTTCAGTAGGTAGAAAGGTTGGAAAAAGGTTAGCAAAAATATCTTGTCCGCATTCTAGTAGGGACACTTTCCACTTACTGATATCTAGCTGTTTCTTAAAAGTCACAGAAAGTTCCTTATTCACCACGAGACTACAAAAGTTTAGCAGTATATCTTCTGAGAAATTGGTATCAACAATATCAGATAAACTGCACTCGATAGCTTGCACAGGTGTCACCAGAAACTCTGGTTGAAGCTCAAACACTTGAGAAGGATCGACAATTTCTGAGTTGCCAAAATCTACAAAGTTAATTTCAAGTCCTTCCGGTAACCGATTCTGAACAGCTGCCCTGTACCAGCAATTATCTTCCGAGAACTTGGCACAGCAAGCACCTTTAGGATTCTCCAATACCGCAATTTCCTTGCTCTCATAGGCTGCTGCTAAATCATTTTGTAGAATAACTAGTACATCGTCAGCCGTTGGCATCTGGAGCCAAAACTGAGCAGGAGAATTGATGTGAGACACATACATAGCACAGCTATCACCCAGTGTAACCTCATGGTGGTAAGGAAAGGGACACATTTCACTCTGGTCAACTTGTACGCTGGTATTGGGTGGCAACACATCCACTTCAGTTTTTAACGACTCAATACCAGGGTCTACTTTTAACTGAGAATCTACTAAAGTGACCGTATGCGTACCATTGCTATTCACTGACACACAGGTCAATGTCATCTCCTGGTTCAATAGCAAATCACTCCACTGGTCAGGACTGTAGTCACCGTAGATAGACACAAGCGAGCTTTCTAAGCTACACTTCATAGCTTGAGCAGGCAGTTCACCCAGTTCTAAGATGAATTTTCTAAGCTCAGTACACTGAACAACATCAAAATTACCATAGTCAATATAGTACACTTTGGCAGTACTATCTTCATTAAGGTCCATTATCTGGGCACGGTACCACTCCCCATCTTCAGTAAATCGAGCAAAAACGAGCTCTTTCTTGCACCACTCAGTGCCTGGTAGGTTTTGTTCACAAAACGACTTGATCTTAAGCATTAGAGAAATGAGCTGTTGTTCAACATCTTTCACTTGACAATAAAATTCTGTTGAAGAGTTAACAACAGTTACCAACACATTGTAGGTGGAGTCAGGTTCCAGTGAACCCAGAAGAGCCTTAGGCGAGTCCACTTCTGTGTCAACTATCATTTTAGCGGATTTAAAAACAGCAGATTCGATTAGTATGTCAGCCATACTCTGTCCATTAACTAACATTGTAATAGAGTAGCAATCGCCTCCAACTCGCGGCTCAAACTTTGCTAAAACTTCATGCTGTAACACTAGCTCTTGAAACAAGGCTAAGCACTCTTCACTTCCTGTATGTGTATAATTTTTTAGGCAGCATTTGAGAGCTTGTACTGGCATTTCACAAAATTGTGGTTCCAGTTCTATTATATCTGAAAGAGGGAGTGTCTCAGAATTGCCAAAATCAACATACAAAACTTCAACGCTATTACCAGAAACAGCTGTGATTTTTGCTCTATACCACGAGCCGTCTTTTCCAAAGGAAGCTGCACACAAACGACCAACATCAGCAGAGGCTAACACTCTACTCTCACCACCATCAGCATAGTATGCAAACAACCTGTTCATCAGAACATCAAACTCGCTTTTCTTTGATAACAGCTGACAAAAAAATTCATCACAGCTGACTACAAAGGTCACAATAACAGGCACAGGTGGATCGTAATAAGGGCTTGTGGAAGGCATGCTAGTGCATACATGAGAAGCTACATTGCCAGAAGGTGAACAATCGCTAAACACAACATCCATATTTTGGCCATCAAACTTTACGTCAGTCATACAAGTACCATTCGACAGTTGTTCAATAAATGTTACTTCAACAGACTGCTCGAAGATAACTTGAAAGGCTTGTGAACATTCAGCATTCCAATATCTTTGAGGTAGACAGCACAACAGTGCTTGAATTGGTAACAAGCAAAATTGTTGCTCCAGTTTCATTAAGTCAGACAGCTCAACCTCACCTGTGTTTCCATAGTCCATATAAAACACAGAAGCGCTCTGGTCGCTTAAATCAGTGACAACACCTCTGTACCACGATCCGTCATCTCCGAAAGGAGCAGCACAGTACGAACCTAGAGTTGGTGCAAACAGTAAAGTACCATTGTTTTCCCCGTAAAAAGCATACAGACTGTCCATCAAATCATTGAACTTTGTATTGAACGAAGAGAGCTGGCAGTAAAACTCTTCACAGCTGGCAAAAAATGACACAACACACACAATAGGTGTATTAAGCTCTGGAGAAGGTACTTTAGGCATCATCACTTGTTCTTGTGGTAAAACATCCGTAAATGATGAAAGAACACTGACACCTTTATTTGTAAGTTTTACAGCAACAGGACAATCATAGCCAGAGAATGGGGAACAAAATTGAGCAACAAGCTCTTGATCACTGATCATAGCAGTAAACGCTTTAATGGCCGTACAACTTGATAGGTCCTTAGGTAACCCATCGAGAAAGCATGGTACTGCAAAACAAGGAGTGGACAAAAACTTAGAATGTAACACTCTGACAGATTCCATTGTTGTTGTTTCTGAGTTACCATAGTCAACAAACTTCACATCGACCATTCCACCTCCATGAACAACCGTGACTCTTGCCCGATACCACACATCATCTTCAGAGAATTGGACAGCGTACATACAACCAGTACGCTCTTTGGGTACTTCACATTCATGAACTTTATAAAAGCTATCAATTGAGTCAACAAATTCTTTTAACTGTTTATAATTGTCAGTAAGTTGAAGGTAGAAATTATGTGGAGACTCGACAAAGCACGGCACAACAGCAGTGGGAAGGTTCACAGTAAAGATAGGCGGGGGAATGGTGTGTACTTCAGCATTAGGCAACCTAGAGTCGAAAAGTTGCTCAGTAATAGTTGTTCCGTCTTCACATTTCAGATCAGCTACTATTTGACGATCCTTTCCAATATCGTTTACAGACAACATAAAGTGACAATCTGCAGCCAGGTTGATAAATTTGGTATCAGTGTCACTGGGTGTATTGGCAATCTGATGAGCACCAAACAATGAACATTGAATAGCTTGACATGGTAGTTTAACAAAATTCTCAGTTAATTTCTTCATCGAGTCAAAACTTACGGATTCAGAATTGCCGTAGTCCACAAATTTCACTACTGCACTAGTTTTGCTTTCAATTTCACGGACTAAAGCTCGATACCAGTTACCATCCTCTGAGAAAGTAGCGATAATCGGCTGATTCACAATGGGAATATCACCATGAGAGGCTGAACATGAAGATTCACAGTGTGTGTAAATGTTCTCCATTAAATCTTTCAAATCAGAAAAAGATTCAGTCAGCTGACAATAAAATTCATTCAAGGATTCAACATGACAAACAAGCACACTGTAGGTAGAGCCAATCTTTAAATCTATTGTATTGTAGCACAGCGGTAGCGACAACTGTTCAGCCACTTTCTTAGGGCTTATATTAGATAAGTCTGCTCCAGAAGACACTCGTTTTACATGGTCTCTGTCAATGTCTTGATTGGAAACAGTGTGCTTCCTATTCTTGGCATAACCACGACACACCAGTTCTTGCCCAATTTCGTTTGTTGGGTGCAACGGGTCAAACAAAAGCACTGATGGATAGCCATCAGCACCCAACTCGATTACATCACAGTTCAACTGTCTCTCTTGCACTAGTTGCATAAAACACTCGCAACTATCCTTACTCCATTCCGGTCTCGGAATCAGGCCTGCCATCGAGAAACTGACTGCTTGAGCAGGAAGAGCGAAGTAGTCACTAGAAAGGGCCTTTAAGCTAGTCAACTGCACTTCTTCGCTATTACCATAGTCAACAAACAGTACTTGAGCAGTTTCGGCTGTATAATCCACACTCTCAATGGTACCTCTGTACCAAGCATTGTCCACTGAGTATTGAGCACAACAAGGAACACCAACATCAATATCATCCAGTGCAGAGAGTGTGGGGCCTACAGATTCCAAAGCAGCAGTTAATGATTCCAGTTTATCCTGATACTTTGGAAGTTGGCACCAAATTACAGCTGGTGATTCCACGTGAGAAATAAACACATTTTGGTACGATTTTCCTACTTCAAGTGAAAGGAATTCAAAATCAAGGAGCTGTGACAGAGAGGGAGGCTTTAGTAAGGTAATGGGTTCATTTATTTTCTCTCCTGCATGTACTTGAAGAGCACATCCTCGAACTAGTTCATGAGCAACATCTTGGTCTGAATTCAATGGGTTGCATAACTTTACTGAAGGGTAACCATCAGCATCAAGTTGAATTACAGTGAAGTCTAGAGCTTTTTCATGTATCAAGTTCACAAAGGAATCGCAAGCCTCTTCACTCCAATCACCTTCACTAGGAGCAACCGAAAAACTAATTGCCTGAGCAGGGAGAACAAAATAGTCACTGGAAAGGGCCTTCAAGCTTGTCAACTGCACTTCTTCACTATTACCATAGTCAACAAACAGTACTTGAGCAGTTCCGACTGAAAAATTCACACTTTCGATGGTACCTCTGTACCAAGCATTGTCAACTGAGTATTGAGCACAACATGGAACACCAACATCAATATCATCCAGTGCAGGGAGTGTGGGGCCTACAGATTCCAGTGCAGCGGTTAATGATTCCACTTCATCCTTAAACTTCGGTAATTGACACCAAACAACAGCGGGTGATTCCACGTGAGTGATAAAGACATGTTGGTACGATTTTCCTACTTCAAGAGAAAGGACTTTGAATTCAACTGGGGTAGCTTCACTTACAATCATTGATTCTTGTTTAGGAACATCCAATGTAGGTTGAGAATCTGATGATAGAGTTGGTAGCACTTCAACTGCCAAGCCTTGTTGAATTAAATGGCGAGCAATGCTTTCGTCCTGTTTCAGTGGGTCACATAAATCAACAGAAGGGTAACCGTCAACATCGAGACAAACAACAGTACAGTTGAGTACTTTCTCGTACACAAGGTTCACAAAGGAATCGCAAGCCTCCTCACTCCAATCACCTTCACTAGGAGCAATAGTACTCACCGAAAAACTGATTGCCTGAGCAGGGAGAGCAAAGTAGTCCCTGGAAAGCACCTTCAAGCTTGATAACGGCACTTCTTCGCTATTACCATAATCAACAAATAGTACTTGAGCAGTTACGGCAGTAGAATTCACACTTTCGATGGTACCTCTGTACCAAGCATTGTCCACTGAGTATTGAGCACAACATGGAACACCTATTTCAATATCATCCAGTGCAGGGAGTGTGGGACCTACAGATTTCAAAGCAGTGGTTAGCGCTTTCATTTCCTTTTGGTATTTTGGCAGTTGACACCAAACTACAGCTGGCGATTCTACGTTAGTGATGAGTACATTTTCGTACATTTTTCCTACGCCAAGAGAAATGATTTCAAATTCAACTGGGGTAGTTTCATTTTTCAAGGAATCAATCAACAATTCTTGTTTAGGAACATTCAATGGAGGTTGAGAACCCGAAGATAGAGTTGGTAACACTTTAACTGCCGAGCCTTGTTGGATCAAATGGTGAGCAATGCTTTCGTCCTGTTTCAGTGGGTCACATAAATCAACAGAAGGGTAACCGTCAACATCGAGACAAACAACAGTACAGTTGAGTACTTTCTTGTAAACAAGGTTCACAAAGGAATCACAAGCCTCTTCACTCCAATCACCTTCACTAGGAACAATAGTACCCACCGAAAAACTAATTGCCTGAGCAGGGAGAGCAAAATAGTCATTGGATAGGGCCTTCAAGCTTGTAAATTGCACTTCTTCGCTATTACCATAATCAACAAATAGTACTTGAGCAGTTCCGGCTGCAAAATCCACACTCTCAACAGTACCTCTGTACCAAGCATTGTCCACTGAGTAGTGAGCACAACATGGAACACCGACATCAATATCATCCAGTGCAGGGAGTGTGGGGCCTACAGATTCCAATGCAGCGGTTAATGATTCCATTTCAACCTGATACTTTGGAAGTTGGCACCAAACTACACCTGGTGATTCCACGTGAGATATGAAGACATCTTTATAAGCTTCTCCAACATTTAAAGAAAGGTTTTCAAAATCAGCAGGATCTTGAAAAGGAGAGTCATTAGGGACAGACAGCTCAACAATCTCACTATTGGCTAGAGTTGTTTTTACATCAATACCAGTGTTCAGATCGATAAGGTGCACAGTGTACACCTCAGGCGAAAGTTCGTTAACAAAATGAGCTTCAAATTCTTCCTCCAGTACAAGAGAAGAAAATGATTTACTTGCTTCAGGTGTCCAAGCAATACTTCCAAGTTTGGGGTGTGGTTTCTCAGTCCGAACAGGCAATACACCATCCAAACTACACATTAAAGCACAAAACGGAATTCGAGTAAATCTTGGAGGAAGAATTTTTAAGTCTTTGGCAGCTACAACTTGAGAATTGCCATAATCTCCAAACCAAACGTTAACCTTTGTATTAGACTTGCGGCTAGATATTTCAGCACGATAAAAACATAAATCTTCAGTATATAATGCCCCACAAACAATACCTGTATCAATTGATGAATCTGGAAGGGAAACTAGAGACCGTACAGTTTCTGGGCTGTTTAGATCAATCGTAAGTAGCTCCAAGGCTTTTGCATTTTTAGACAACTGGATCCAGAATTTCCCAGGTGAATCTACAAAAGATACTACTACATTCTGCTGTGTGTCAATTTCAGCACTGTCAGCACAAATGGCATACTTTCCAAGATTTTTTTTTATCAAAAATTCAGCTAGTGTGATATCAGACTCCATACTTTCGTACAAAAGTACATTGTAGCATGGTAAAAATCGTAGGAAGGGGTGACCTTTAGATTTATTGTTGGATAAAAATTCGCAACACATTTCTCGATCTATGATTAAAGATTTCAGCTTAGATCCAAAATTGGCCTGCCTTGAGATGAAGTTGGCAGTTGTACAACATACACTTTGATATGGAAAATTAAAGAAAGAATCAACTGGATCTCGAAGCTGGTGAAAGGAAACACTCTCAGTGTTTCCATAGTCCACAAAGAAAACAATAACTGTTGAGCCATCAACACCAGCAATGAGGGCACGATACCACACATTGTCAATATTTGAACGAGCAAAACACTTGAGACCAAAAGCAGGGCAAATGTTTTGGGAGCCTGCTGACATAACATGTGCTGCAATGCGATCAGATAGTTCATTAAGTGTGGAGGCTTCTTTGGTGTCTAGTTGTAGGAAAAAGGTGCAACTTTTTTCAACGTGGGAAACATACGCTGCTTGCTTTTTTTGCTTTATAACTTCGACAGACATTTTCACATTGTCTGAATGTGACAGGATATCTGGAAAAGTAAGAATATTGCTAGTTAAGCAAACACACTCACACTCACAGTACTGTCTCCTTGTGTAAACTGAGAAAATAAGCATATGCAAATACCATATAGCGGGAACTTTTCGTTGGGTTGTGTTTTCGTTGTGGAGAGCCCCAAAACGGAAAATCAACCCACAAAAATCTGGACATTCGAATAGCATAGCCACAAACATTAGGCTACTATGATGACCTACTCGGGTATACAACAAAAATAAGACCAAAAAAATATGCTTTCAAGGGCTGATAGTATACATACCTATAGTACCAGTACAAACTAAAGCACTGAAGTGCTAAACCCTCGGCAGTGGAAAAGTAAAGCAGTATTGTTTCTAAAGGGGTTATTTTTGTGGTACAATGAAAAATGAGCCTCGATCTATATATGCAGTGTCAGCAAGTGACAGCTAGCTCCAGGAAGCTTATTTTCTCCTAGTTAAAAATGTCATATTGAAAGCAAGAATTGAAGGTTATAAATAATTATTATAGCTACAGTGTTGAAGAGAAAACAAAGAATAAAGATGTGTA
>VSKX01064861.1_pt1 | contig 13466 bp, 10 predicted proteins | sample 4799481 | NCBI WGS metagenome assembly VSKX01 (sample SAMN12179537, study PRJNA552185) | sponge metagenome | biome: deep-sea hydrothermal plumes; feature: spots directly above weak diffusing fluid; material: sea water; isolation source: sponge from the Swan site of a hydrothermal vent ...
GGGCGACGTTCAAGGCTGAGTTATTACCGTATTGCCTCCGCCTTAACCGAAGATATACCGCGTAAATCCAGCCGTCGTTTACGCACCGTCAACCGTAATGACGTGCGTAATAGTGTGAAACGTTTGGTGCGTGTCGGGCTGTTTATCAATGAATCCCTCGCTGAGGAAAAGCAATTTGCGCTGATCTTACACCGTCCTTTTTGGCAGGCATTATTCACTGTCGATAGTGCTACAACCAACCCAGATACGCGGCAGATGTCAGGCTTTATGCGTGAATTATTAAAGCGTAAAGCCTTTCATAGCAACGTTTTAGTGGAAAATACGGCGAATCATTCAAACGACAATTACGCAACAGATGCCACTTATAAGAGTTCTATTTATAGAACTAACGCCAATTCCACTAAATTTCAACTCTCACTGACATGGCAGTATGACGAAAATTTAGTCGAATTGTTTTTAAAAGCCGCAGGCTTTTCAACCAACCAAATCAAACAAGTATGGTTTGGCAAATACGTCCAATACTGGTCAGGCGAAGCCATTGAGCGCACTCAGCGCGAATGGTCACTGCACTTTGCCAATCACATGCAGAGCTATCTACTGCGTCCTGATTTCTTTGAGCAAGTGAATGGCATGTTGGATGATTATTCACAGGTGACACCTGCTCAATCACAATCGCGCTCAAAATCAAAGCGTAAGAAAATCACCGTCCCCATGCTCAACGATGGGTCACAATTGCAAGCATGGGCAGCGTCTCATGACTTACCCGATGCACCTGTTGGAGCGAGTACTCGGCAGTATTATCAATTATTGTGCAATGCGTTAGAGAGGAAATAAACGCGTAGGGGCGTACCCTTGTGGTCGCCCTGTTGCTATGGCAATCGTAACCTTACTATTGTCAATCACATTGTTATCCTTCTTTAAACATAGGCAAAGCAAATGGGGGGGGGAATTGAGGAGGCGTATGGGATGTTTAAGCATATGTTGAAGCCATGGGATGGAGAGGTTAAATAACGTATTACCAACAAAATGTTTAGTTGAAAATAACGTTCGTTTTGCTGATAAAATTAACACTCGATACGATTGAGTCCCCATTAAACTGCAATTTTACGATTATTTCCGTTAGAATACTCACCCTTTCGAGTAACCCTTTGGCTGTGGCTAAAAGGTTACACGTTTTATTCGGTTTGCTGGGAGTGCTACGGGTTCCCATGAGGAGAGTGTACGATGACTTTAAAAATGGGGGTGCCTTGCGAAACGGCTGAAGGCGAACGCCGTGTTGCATTAGAGCCTTTTGTTGTTGCGAAGCTAAAAAAGCTGGGCGTTGAGGTTTTCATTGAGAAAAATGCAGGGGCTAAGGCTTTCTTTACGGATGAAACGTATAAGGACGCAACGATTGTTGATAATGCTGAAGCATTAGCTAAACAAGTCGATATAGTGGTACGGGTACAAATCCCCACGGTTGCCGAAGTCGAGCAGATGCAAGATGGCAGTATCTTAATTGGCACGTTGCTGGCGCATAAATATCCTGATGTGGTGGCGAAACTATTAGAAAAGAAGATCACCAGCTTTGCGATGGAGCTTGTGCCACGTATTTCACGAGCGCAGTCAATGGATGTCTTATCTTCACAGGCAGCCGTTTCAGGTTATAAAGCGGCGATTATGGGTGCTGATTTATCATCAAACTTTTTTCCAATGTTGACTACCGCTGCGGGAACGATTCGTCCCTCAAAGGTGATTATTATTGGTGTGGGTGTCGCTGGGCTACAAGCGATTGCTACGGCAAAACGCTTAGGCGCAATGGTTGAAGCGTATGATGTACGCCCTGAAACAAAAGAGCAGATTGAGTCTTTAGGGGCAAAAGCGATTGAACTCGGTATTTCTGCTGCTGGGGAAGGTGGTTATGCGCGTGAGTTAACCGATGAAGAAAAAAAGCAGCAACAACAAGAATTAGCCGATTATCTAGCAACAGCGAATGTATTGATTTCAACAGCAGCGGTTCCTGGTCGTCCTGCGCCGAAAATTATTCCTGAGTCAACGGTTAAAGGTATGAAAGAAGGCGCGGTGATTATTGACCTTGCCGCTGAAAGTGGAGGAAATTGCACCTTGACCCAACCTGGGGAAACCATTACAGCTCATGGTGTCGTGATTCATGGCCCGTTAAATGTGCCAAGCCAAGTCCCCGTACATGCAAGTGAAATGTATGCAAAAAATATTCTTAATTTCCTAACACCTATGTTTAATGAAGACGGTGAATTTAAGCTAGATATGGAGGATGAGGTTATTGATGGTTCATTGCTGACTTATGAAGGCAAGATTCATCATGAACCCACCCGTACCCAGTTAGAAGCTACCGAAAAAGGAGATCAATAATGGACGGAATAATTGCACTGTATATCTTTATGTTAGCCGCATTTACGGGCTATGAGGTGATTTCTAAAGTCCCCGTTATTTTACATACCCCCTTAATGTCAGGTTCTAACTTTGTTCACGGCATTGTCTTAGTTGGCGCAATGGTGGCTTTGGGTCATGCGCAAACAACGACGGAAATGATTATTGGCTTTATTGCCGTTGTTCTTGGTGCAGGTAATGCAGCAGGGGGCTATGTGGTAACTGAGCGTATGTTGGAAATGTTTACCGCTTCGCCTAATAAAGGGGGCAAATAATGAATTTTATTGTTCAAGCATCCTACTTTGCCGCTGCGGTCTTGTTTATTTATGGCCTAAAACGTATGAGTTCGCCTTTACATGCCCGTCAAGGGATTGTTTGGGCAGGGATTGGCATGGTGATTGCTGTCGTAGCCACTTTCCTCCATCCTGCTTTACATGGCTGGCTTAATTTTCTGCTGATTATTGTTGGTATTGCGGTTGGTGGTTATCTGGCATGGATGACAGGCAAGAAAGTAAAAATGGCCGATATGCCACAAATGGTGGCGCTCTATAATGGTATGGGTGGTGGTGCAGCAGCTGCGATTGCAGGTGTTGAACTGGTACGCATGGAAGAGATGAGTGCAACGGTACAGTTATTAGCCGTGGTTGGTGCATTGATTGGTACAGTTGCATTTTCAGGCTCCTTAATTGCTTATGCTAAATTGCAAGGCTTAATACGTTCAACGATTCGTTTTCCAAAACAGCAATATGTCAATGCAGCTATCTTTGGGGTATTAATCATTTTAGGCTTAATCATTGCCTTTAGTAGTAGCTACAGCATGAATACCTTGTCCGTCTTTTTCATTCTTGCCTTAGCCTTTGGCATTATGATGACGGTTCCCATTGGTGGTGGGGATATGCCTGTCGTGATTTCACTCTTTAATGCATTAACAGGCTTGGCGGTTGGTTTTGAAGGCTTTGTGCTAGAAAACCCTGCAATGATGATTGCAGGTATTGTGGTCGGTTCGGCGGGTATTTTGTTGACACAGCTCATGGCAAAAGCAATGAATCGCCCCATTAGTAATGTACTCTTTAGTAATTTTGGTGATGCACCTAGTGGCGAAGCACAAGCTGTCACAGGCTCAATGAAAGCTATTGAAGCCTCTGATGCCGCGATTATGATGGCGTTTGCAGAAAAAGTAGTGATTATTCCTGGTTACGGTATGGCGGTTGCACAAGCGCAGCATAAAGTCTGGGAGTTGGTTAAAATCCTAAAAGATCGCGGTGTGGCGGTGAAATTTGCCATTCACCCTGTTGCAGGAAGAATGCCAGGACATATGAATGTACTGTTAGCTGAAGCAGGTGTGCCGTATGACATTATTTATGATTTAGATGAAATCAATGAAGAATTTCCAACGACGGATGTAGCATTGGTGATTGGTGCAAATGACGTGGTAAATCCTGCGGCACGTACTGATCCTAGTAGCCCAATTTATGGAATGCCGATTCTGAATGCGGATAAATCAAAAAATGTTATTGTCATTAAACGGGGTAAAGGCACAGGTTTCTCAGGCATTGAAAATCATCTCTTCTTTGGTGATAACACCCGTATGCTTTATGGTGATGCGACAGCAATGGCGAATGATTTAATCGCTGGCGTAAAGGAAATGTAACGGTTTGGTTATACGCTCAGGGCGCTAGCTCTCTGAGCGTAGTCGAAGAATGCGGACAAATTGACTTAAAGTAAATACGCTCCCCGCTTAATAGTGTTTGCAGACCATTGACATTATGCCTTTTATCTATTTCTACTAGAACTTATCCACAGGCTATAACAAGTTATACACAACCACTATGAGCTGTCTCAATTTGTCAACTAAATCACAGTAATTTTTTTTATCGCTATAAGCGACTGTTTATTATTGAAAATTAGTGTTGTGTTTAAATTACAAGAAAAAAGAATAGTTGAAATAAAGAAATAAATTGTATAGCTAAAAAAGTTATCCACAGAGTTATCCACAGGCTATGGGGATAACTTTATTTCGTTTTATATTGCATACACTTAGCTGATATTTATCATAAATAAAATAGGTTTTTTAGCGGTAATTACATCGAACTGTATGATTTTTAATCAATTAAGCTGTAAGGCTGTGCTTATAAAATAAGCAACTGTAAAAACTAAAAAAGGAACAATGATTGTTCCTTTTTATTTGATTATTTTTTACCTACCCTCGTGAATTTGCCTGCACTCTTCGACTACGCTCAGAGAGCTAGTTCCCTGAGCGTAGTCGAAGGGAGCGGGAATGAAGTATTATCTTAACGAGTTGCAACCCACTGACCTGTTGCATCTTTACAGGCTCTACCTTTTACTTGCTGTAAACGTCCATCAATATAAGCATCCATATTGTAATCACGGCACGTACTTTGTTGACCATTGACGTTGCTATTATAAGTACGGGTTGGAGTGACCGTATAACGATTATTGCTTTGTGGTTCTGTCCATGTAGTAGGAGCGTTATTCGGCGCTTGATCTAACGCATAATTGGTTCGCTGGCGACTTTGGTTGCTCATCATGCCACCAAGGTAACCGCCCAGTACAGCACCAAGAACGGTTGCAACTCTTCGACCACTTCCTCCGCCCACTTGATGACCAGCAACACCACCCACAACCGCGCCAGCAAGAACACTCGCTTGTTCAGAGGTTATGCCGCCGCCCCCTGGTCCTGAGACACAACCAGAACAAAATAAAACAGAGCTAAGCGTAGTAATCATAAGGGGTTTTAGTACATGTATCATTTTTTTCTCCGAAAGCCTTTTAAGGGCTTTTAAGGGCTTTTAAACATCTTATCCTTATTTAAGATAGATAAGCGTTTTATTGATTTTTTTAAGGGCAAATAAAATATAACGTATAACAATAGTCTATTAACGACATCTATTAATGAGAATAGGCTTTATTCGACCTGTTCTTGTTATTAAGGTTCAATCACCGAGCGGCAACTATTACCTGCACGACAAAGCAGTTCATAACTAATTGTTTGTGCGCGCGCTGATAGGTAATCAATCGTAACATGCTGTCCCCACAGCTCCACCTGTTCACCAATAGTTGCCATCGTATCTTCTAGATTAATAACAATAACATCCATTGATACGCGTCCTACTATTTGATGAAAACGGTTATTCAACCAAACCGATGTCATCGGGGAAATACTACGCGGATAGCCATCTGCATAGCCACAAGCAACCACACCCACTCGTGTATCTTCTGGGCAAATCCATGTTGCGCCATATCCCACGGCATCTCCTTTTTTCAATGTATGAATGGCAATTAACGGTGCAAGAAGTGTCATTGTTGTTTTTAAATCAAACTCTTGACGGTCTATGGTATTAATTGGTGATGAGCCATACAGCATAATACCTGGGCGAACCCAGTCACGATGACTCTCAGCCCAAGCAAGTATGCCCGCAGAATTAGCAAGCGTTTTGGGTGCATCAAGCGCAGCCGTATAATGATCAAAGTTGTTTATTTGTTCATGCGTCATTGTATTATCAGGCTCGTCCGCACAGGCAAAATGACTCATTAGCCAAATATCAGGATGAATAGCGGGATGTTGCTTAAGTTGCTGGTAAATACTCTGGATTTTTTCAGGCGCAAGTCCTAAGCGATGCATGCCTGTATCCAGCTTCAGTGTAATGGCAAGGCGTTGATTATATTTGGAGTTAGATCTAGGCTTAGATTTAGGCTTAAAATCAGCAAGACGTTTCAGTTGTGTTTCATCATGAATGACTAAGCGAATGTTTTTCTCTAGTGCAAGCTGTAAATCAGCATCACTTTGTGCGCCTTGGATAACCATTAAGGGCTGAGCAATATGCGCGCCTCGTAATTCCAATGCTTCTGCTAAACAGGCAAGCATAAAACCGTCGGCAATGTCAGCCAATGTTTCAGCCGTTGCAACCAAGCCATGCCCATAGGCATTGGCTTTTAATGCGGGCATTGTTTTTGCCTGCGGTGCGGCTTTTTTTACTTGCAACAAATTATGCCGCAGGGCTTGAGAATGAATGCGAATATGCGCAGGACGAGATAAGGGCATGGTTTTATGGCTGTTGTTATTTATTAAACTCAGGTGCGTACACCGTTGGTGTGTAATTTTCAAAACGGGTGTATTTACCCAAAAAGGTCAGCTTTACAGTACCAATAGGCCCATTACGTTGCTTACCAATAATGACTTCGGCTACGCCTTTGTGTTCTTCTGATTCAGGATTATAAACTTCATCACGATAAATAAAAATAATGACATCTGCATCTTGTTCTATCGCGCCCGAATTGTGACTAACAAGACCATCAGCTAACCAACATGCATTGCTGGGTACGGTTAAATCGAAGACTTCTTCTTCTCCAACAGATTCAACAGCAACGACTCGATCCCAAAAGAGTTCATTGTTAGCAAGTAAACGTAGTTGGTCATCATTCAGTATCTCTGCATAATCAAGCAAGGTTTTACGTGAGGGTGCAAAGCTAAAATGGGAGCTACCACCATAGGCTGTACCACGCATACTTGCCATGTGACGATGGCTAATTCCTTTTTGTTGCATTTGTTCACGAACGTAATCAAATACTTCTTTAGGTAACGTATCTGTATTCGTATTACTTACGGTCTTTTTTAGCATTTTTACTAACTGACCAGCATGACGTGTACATGGACCAAAAGCACCAATATGCTGCATAAAAAGTGCTTGTTGTGTTGAGCCAGATACATCTGTGGTAAACCAACCACGTGGGCTTTCTTGTGTCGTAATATGTTTAATGCGCGCCACAATACCAAAACGTAATAACAGTGCGGTGACATCACGAATTAATGCTTCACTTGCCGTTGCAAAATAAATACGTGGTTTGCCACCTTTTCCTGCATAAATGCAACCATCTGTTGACCACAAATGTTGTAAAAATAAGGCTAACTGTTTATTCGGTAACTGGAATATACCCTCAGGCAAATGCTTATCATGTGAGCGCTGCCCAAAGATCCCCAATTCTTTGAGCCATTTACCCACGCCTTGTGGATGCCAGCGATTACCATTGCCACTAATGACAAGTTGATGCCAATTGCCTTTGCTTTCATGGCGATTAACCGTACAGCCAAAAGCCTGTGCCGCTTTGGTTACTGCTTGGCTATTGTCCTCGTTTGCTGTGGTATAACGCAAAGGTTGACGCTTGATATAACTACCATCACCTACCAAGTGAGCTAATAAGATAATTTCATGTTCAGCCCAAGGTTTTGTTTGTGCTGGCTCTGGTAAATGGCGGACAAGCGCAATGCGTTCACCTTGCTGAATATCTTTTGCCTGTTTCCAATCCCATAAGGTATGTAAGCGATGTTTCTTTGAACAACGTATGGTTCGACCACTGGCTAAATGAATTTTAACAATATCTTTTTTACCCGCTGACCAAATAAGATCCGTTGCCGCAACTTCCAGTTGCCCGCTATTGGTCACTGAAAGAACATCAGGGGTTTGCCCCACTAAATCAGCAATAGGTACACGACGACCATCAGCCAACATAACCAAGGTATCCCCTGTTACACACTCGCGTAAATCCGACATAATCGGTCGTTTATTGGGGCGTTGCTCTAAACTTCGATTTAACTGGGATAGTACAATAATAGGACAATTGAGTTCTTTTGCGAGTGATTTGAGGGAGCGTGAAATTGCAGATACCTCAGTCGCTCTATTTTCAGAACGACCACTGCCTTGCATGAGTTGTAAATAATCTAAAACAATTAAGCCAATGTCGCCATGCTCACGCACTAAACGTCGCGCTCGGGCGCGCACTTCCGTGGGTGACAACCCCGCAGAATCATCAATATATAAGGGGATGTCTGACAATAACTTTACCGCAGTAGAGATGCGTGGCCAATCTTCAGACATTAATTTTCCGCTACGCAAACGTCCTTGGTCAATACGCCCTAGTGAAGATAATAAACGCATGGTTAATTGCTCACCAGGCATTTCCAAGCTAAAAACAGCGGTGGGAATATTTTGATTAGCAGCCGCATACTCGGCAATATTCATTGATAGCGTGGTTTTGCCCATGGAAGGGCGACCTGCGACAATAATTAAATCGCCTTTTTGCAGACCATTGGTCATTTCATCTAATTCAGCATAGCCTGTTGAAACACCACTTACGCCTTCGCCCTTTTGACGAAGCTCGTCAATGGTTGCAAGTGCTGCTTTCACATAACTTTTGACGGAACGAAATCCCTGTTCTTGGCGAACATTTTGCTCAGCAATGGCAAATACATCACGCTCAGCCTCATCCAAAATTTCCTTACTATTGCGCTCTCCTGCATTAAAAGCAGACTCAGAAATAGTTGCCCCCACGTGAATAAGCTGGCGTAAGATGGATTTTTCACGCACAATTTTGGCATAGGCTTTAATATTTGCTGAGCTGGGCGTATCTTTTGCTAAATCCCCTAAATAGGCAAGTCCTCCTGCATTGACAAGTTCGCCACGCTGTTTTAACCAATCGGATAGTGTGACCACATCATAAGGTTGTGCCTCTTCGGCTAAATGGACAATCGAACGGAAAATAAGGCGATGGTCTTGGCGATAAAAATCCTGCTCACAAACCCGATCAGCAACCTGATCCCATGCTTCGTTATCCAAGAGTAAGCCACCGATAACAGATTGCTCTGCCTCAATACTATGCGGCGGTATTTTTAATGATTCAAAAGTTTCAGACATTTAGGGATTCTATCACGGAGTACATTGGCGTAAACTGCAATGACAAAAGTATAGACAACAAAAACATAATCAAGGAAGCGATTTTATGTGTGGAATCTGTGGTGAATATAGATTTGATGGCTCCCTGCCTCAGCTAGAATCTGTACAAAAAATGATGGAACAATTAGAAAAACGCGGGCCTGATCATGCAGGTACTTTTTCTGATCAAGGTATGGCTTTTGGTCATCGTCGTCTTGCTATTATAGATTTATCCGAAAAATCGCATCAACCAATGGTTGATCGCAGCACCAGCTTGGCTCTGGTTTTTAATGGCACGATTTATAATCACCCTGAACTACGTAAGCAACTCCAAGCAAAAGGTCATACATTTGTTTCTACAGGTGACACTGAGGTTATTTTAAAAGCCTATGCCGAATGGGGTGAAGACTGTGTTAAACATTTCCTTGGTATGTTTGCCATTGCCATTTGGGATATGCAAAAAAAGACCTTATTTCTGGCGCGTGATCGTATGGGAATTAAGCCGCTTTATTATAGTTGGACCGCACAAGGTTTTCGTTTTGCTTCTACAACACAAGCGATTTTAGCCACTGCAACGGATGATGCACCCATAAATACTGCTATTGATGCGGCTGCATTACATAATCTCTTTACCTTACATGCGGTTGTTCCTGCACCCCGTACGATTTTACAAGGGGTGCGTAAACTTGAACCAGGCCACTCATTATTAATTCAGGCAAATGGTGAGCATCAATTGAACCGTTACTGGACGTTAGCCGCGAAACGCCCTGAGAAAGCGTTGAGTGAAGAGGAGTGGATAGAAGTGATTCACGACAGTTTAAAAACGGCAGTACGTCGTCGTAATCAAATTGCGGATGTTCCTGTAGGGGTTTTATTGTCAGGTGGCTTGGATTCTAGTTTGCTGGTTGGTTTACTGGATGAAATCGGCATTGAAGATATTCGCACGTTTACCATTGGCTTTGATGACCAACCTGAAGAAAAAGGCAATGAATATGAATTCTCAGATGCCGTGGTAGAACGCTTTGCCACACGACATCACAAAGTCCATATTCCCAATGAACAAACCTTGCAGCGTTTACCCGAAGCCGTTATGAATATGTCAGAACCCATGTTTGGACAGGATGCCATTGGTTTTTATCTTCTATCAGAGCAAGTGTCTGAACATGTCAAAGTGGTGCAATCAGGACAAGGTGCCGATGAAGTGTTTGGTGGTTATTTTTGGTATTCATTAATGCAAGAAGCCAAAGGCTCTGCCTTAGAACGCTTTAGCCCGTATTATTTTGATCGTGATCATCATGAAATGGCACAAATGCTTAACCCTGCTTATATTGAGCGTGATTTCACCGCTGAATATATGAAAGAACTGCTTGAAACGCCACATGCTGACTCCTTTATTGATGCTGTATTGCGTGCTGATACTACGATGCTCATTGTCGATGATCCTGTAAAACGGGTTGATAATATGACGATGGCATGGGGATTAGAAGCACGTGTGCCGTTTCTTGATCATGAGTTAGTTGAGTTGGCTGCCTCTATGCCCATTGAAATGAAACTGCGTGATGGTGGTAAATATGTTTTGAAAAAAATTGCCCGTAATATGATTCCTGATAGCGTTATTGATCGTCCAAAAGGCTATTTTCCTGTTCCTGCGCTTAAATTTGTACGGGGAGAATTTTTGGATTTTATGCAGGATATTCTTAATTCACAGAAATGCAAAGAACGTGGAATTTATCAACGCAGCTATATTGATAAGTTACTAAAAAAACCAGAAGCTCACTTAACACGTATTAAAGGCAGTAAGTTATGGCATATGGCATTAATGGAATATTGGTTGCAACTGAATAAACTGTGATGGGTAAATTGATTTATATAGATGTTCGGATTTACAAATCCAGCCAGCCATAACACTGAATAATTAATGGAAAAAAAGCATGGAACAAAGCACAGCACTCGCTAATTTTAAAGCTCTCACCCCTGATACCATGCTCGATGCGATTGAATCAGAAGGCATTCGTTGTAATGGGCGTTTTTTAGCACTCAATAGCTATGAAAATCGTGTTTATCAAGTAGGTATTGAAGGCAAAGACGGTGCTGATGAGTTAATTGTAGCAAAGTTTTACCGCCCACAACGCTGGACTGATGAGGCAATCATTGAGGAACATGATTTTACCTTGGAACTCGAAGCCTTAGAAATTCCAGTCATTGCGCCCATTGTCAATCAACAAGGAAATAGTCTGTATACTCAAGGAGATTTCCGTTTTGCACTTTATCCTAATCGTGGTGGGCGCGCCTTAGAATTGGATAATGCAGAGCAGCTAGAACAGCTCGGTCGTTTTATTGGTCGCATTCATGCTGCTGGAGTTACTAAAGATTTTGTCCATCGTCCAACGTTGGATATTGAAAGCTTTGCGATTAAGCCTCGTGCTTACTTACTTGATAACAAATTTATTCCTGATTATTTATTGCCCGCTTATACCAGCTTAACTACGGAGTTAATCGAACGGGTTGAACAGCAATTTTCCCAAGTCGGTAATATTCAGTCATTACGTTTACATGGTGATTGCCACCCTAGTAATATTCTTTATCGTGTTGACACGCCGCATATTGTTGATTTTGACGATGCCCGTACAGGGCCAGCAGTACAAGATTTATGGATGTTTTTGTCAGGTGATCGACACTATATGAATAAACGTCTTGGTGATTTATTAATAGGTTATGAGCAGTTTTTTGAGTTTGATTCACGTGAACTACAACTCATTGAAGCATTGCGTACGTTACGCATTATTCATTATGCAGCATGGCTAGCGTCACGCTGGAGTGACCCTGCCTTTCCTTATGCATTTCCGTGGTTTAATACGACTAATTACTGGGAAGGGCATGTGTTGTCATTGCGCGAGCAAGCATCTGCATTAAATGAACCTAGCCTTATATGGTGACGTTGTGCAGGCAAGTTGCGCAGACTATCACATTGCTACCTAATGTGATGTCAGACACAACATAACTTACTTTACGACTACCTGTACCTCTGCGTTTCGACCTGATGATACAACAAACTTTTTCTTAATTGTCTTACCCTTAGCTGTTAACTTAGCGGTATACCGACCAGGAAAAAGGGTTAGTCTTAAGTTATGCTTTTTACTTTTGTGAACAGAGCGACCTTGTTTATTGTAGATAACCCAACGCGTTGTAGAAAACATAGGCTCACGTAAGCTGTTGTTATAGGCACTTATTTTAATACGACCTGCTGGCAATTTGACAACACCATGTCCAACTGCTCCTTTTCGCACTATAACACTTGTGCCACGCTTGATATCATCATAATGTGCCTCGACTTTGTATCTTCCCGCAGGAACGAGATGTCTAAACTTATGACCTCTTCCTCTAGCGATAACTTTGCCTGATTTGTTTTTTGCTACCCAGCGTATTTTCTTTGCATTTTTAGCACCATTAAGGCTTGATGAGACACTCAACAGACCTAGCATAGTTGCTATCGAAACATTTTGTGCATTATTACGACTCTTGCGAATAACAACCGTTTGGGTTTTCTTATAGCTACCAATGCGTAATTTTATGGAATAAGTACCTGGGGTCAGTCGCACATTGGCAAACTTCCCACGTACTTTGCGTGATTTTTTCCCTGATGCTGATGTGATCAGCCATTGAACCTCAGTATTTTCAATACCTAGGCGGCTAGGAAGGTTAGCAGCAGATAAGCGTACACGTGTCTTACCATGTTTATTTGATGCTTGCCTACGATGGCGCTTGCTAATACCACGTCCAGCATAGGGTGCATTATCAACGCGAAAGGCTCTGCGGTTCGTTGATGCTCTACTTCCCCTAAATATACCCGATACTTTAACAATATCGGTTGATAGACGCATTTGTTTACTAAATTTTGCGTCATTAATGTAGTCAATATTAACCTTCGCAGAGGAAATACTGCTAATACTGACTAATAGTGCAGCTATGAAAACAAGTACATATGTTCTCGTCCAAATTCCATTACTCATAATCTACTTCCTGTAGTTGAATTGATAATACTTACGGCTACATGCAATGAAACGCATTCTATTGTTCACTACTGCTAACTAGTATAAACGTTATAAGCACATTGACGTTTACTTATAATGTAGTGATAGTTTAGTTATGCTTCTTTAAGTTAGCCTCTTTTATTTTTTTATTTGAAGAGTCATCAATGTCTATAGGAATGCGTATTGTTTAATGAAAAATTTATTTAAGTTATTGTTTTTAATTATTTTAAAAACTTTCACAAATTTATTTTATAAGTAAAAAAGATGCTATGCTGGAAGTCTTTTATCTAAAGTCATTTTCCATAATGCTGAAAAACCA
>VSKX01048974.1_pt1 | contig 13463 bp, 15 predicted proteins | sample 4799481 | NCBI WGS metagenome assembly VSKX01 (sample SAMN12179537, study PRJNA552185) | sponge metagenome | biome: deep-sea hydrothermal plumes; feature: spots directly above weak diffusing fluid; material: sea water; isolation source: sponge from the Swan site of a hydrothermal vent ...
CTACACAAGAACACTCACGTTGTCAGCCTGCACTATTACCATGCAGTATAGCTACTACACAAGAACACTCACGTTGTCAGCCTGCACTATTACCATGCAGTATAGCTACTACACAAGAACATTGTCAGCCTGCACTATTACCATGCATGCAGTACTAGCTACACAAGAACACTCACGTTGTCAGCCTGCACTATTACCATGCAGTATAGCTACTACACAAGAACACTCACGTTGTCAGCCTGCACTATTACCATGCAGTAGCTATACACAAGAACACTCACACTGTCAGCCTGCACCATTACCATGCAGTACTAGCTACACGAGAACACTCACATTGTCAGCCTGCACTATTACCATGCAGTATATATACTACACACTGACTGTGCTCACCTGTGATAACACAAGGGAGCGAGGTGACTTTAGTATGAGGGCAGGAGAGAGAGGCAACGTAAGTCCCTCTCTCGTCAGTGGGTAGGACTTGCTCCACCCTCTGGTCCAGAGAGACAGCTAGCACCCACTCCTTCAAGTCCTCTCTCTTCTCCTCCTACGGAAAATGAGGTGGTGGTATTAACTTATAAAACACACACACATGAGTGCAGCCTCTAGTGAAGGTAGCATACCGGGAGGTAGGGTGTCTCTGGGAGGGGAACTTCAAATGGAATATCGGTCTCTGTAAAATCCGAGTTGTCAAGCATATCAAGAGAGCCTTCTTCGATGGCCTGAGGAAAAATGAAAAAGTTTTGAGATGGAAGCACTTTTACTGCATGATGCTTTTTTAATGTTTAACCACTGATGATCATGCATGCACTCACATCACACAGATCTAGAAACCTGTTGCCAAATACAAACGCCATGTTGTCCATTCCCACTGCTCTACAATGAATCCCGGCCTCGAAGAATGCCTTGTCAGCAGGAACTGTGTCCGTGTGACGCAGTAACGAGACGGAGAGTTTGGCCACTAAGTGCTCCAACTGTTCGGAGCCCTGGAAAGCAGCACGAGTGGCCAGATAGTGAGAGATAAGCAGGTGCTGTTCAAACTCTCTGTGAGACAGGCTTCCAGTTTCATCAGACTGTGCAAGATCTTCAACCTTAGAAAATGAAAGTAAAAGAAGAAATAGGTAAAAGTGTATTTCACATACACATATACAGTACCTGTTATACACCACACGGCTATAGTTATAAGTACAATGGTCAAATTGATTTGAGTAGTAGACAAAAGTGGTTCAAAATGCAGTTAACTTTGCCTGATAGGTAATCACCTCATTTCGAGATAATAGTGTTTAATTACAAGACTATTAGCTCAAGAAATAGAAAAGAATGACCCAGTTATAGTACACTATACTCACCAATGTGTAGAGTATGTTCCTGAGACTGGCGTACATACTATAACTTGTCACTCCCTCCACATGCTGACTATACACCTCCAGACACAGTCGCTTGTAAATGTTGAAGTTGGCCGGATTAGGGGAAGCTCCGTACTTTGTGAACAACTGTACAGCACTCAGAGAAGCATTGGACTTGATGAGGTGAGCAGCGTACAGAGCCACGTACTTGGCCAGTATACTAGTCCCCTGCTTCCCAGCCAGCTCCAGACACTTGTCCCACTCCCCTGCCTCACAGTACATCCTGAGAGCACCCTCAGGACTCACATCACTCAGCTGCACACACACACACACACACACACACACACACACACACAATACACGTATAGAGCATCACCTGTGTACGTCTTACATTCTATTGTAATATCACTCTTACCTCTTCAGCTTTGTTGTGATTCTTCAAGAAATCAACGTAAGCATCCTCCACGTACTGCTCATACCTACATACGTACATACATGCATGCATAATTATACGTACAATTTATCATTATATATGTATTATTATACGTACATACATACATACATGGATGTATATACGTACATACATACATGCATGTATACGTACATACGACAATTAAGCTTTTGTTTACTCTGCACAGAACTACTACTCAAGCATGTACAGTATATATATATATAGCGTAGAACAAATCACTTATTGTCACACAATTACACCCTGTGCTAGTATGGGATGATGGGATACCTTGGTGCCACATTCTGTGCGAGATGCCTGGCTCTCTCCCAATCCTCAGCCATCATGAACATGTCCAAAGCCTCCTTGAGCATGTCGGCACTTACAAACAGCTCTCCAGCTCTGTGATATTCGCCCATATTGGCGAGTCTGTCACACACTAGGGCAGCCACATCTACACAGCGATCGGGAACAAACTTTTGGGCCAAATCAACCGTCTACAAAGCGAATAGAAATATTAAAGATGGTATATATAGCTATAGAATGCCTCTACCTTCTCCCATGTGCTGATGAGCAGTGGTGTGTCAGAGCAGTTCTGAGCGTTTAGTTGGAGATAGAGATCAATGGCATGAGAGTACTCTCCATTTTGTTCCCACATGGAGCCTTGTGAGAGCAGCTCCTCATAGTTCCTGCAAGTGGATGTGGACAATAACGTAAATTAGTAATTGCATGGCTCAGAAGAGATCAGTCATGCATGCACAAGTCCATAGAAAATGAGCATCAGTCTACAATGAACACTGTGTTCACATACCGTATAGCGGGTAATTTTCGAGGGCCAATATTTTCGCAGATTGGCCATTTTCGTGAATTTCGTGTATAATATTTTCGAGGATAGCAGTTTTATTGTAATTGGTGTGGGCGTTAAACGTGCATTTTTCGAGGTTTAGTGGCTTGGTTGATATCTGCGAAATCCGCGAAAATATTGGCCCTCGAAAAGTACTCGCTATATACGGTATAGCTACGTAAAAATGTATGGTCTAACTTGGAACATACTTTCCACTGTTGGCAGCCATTTCTTTTTGAAACTCGTCCAGTTTGCTCGGAATGTAATCCTTGACGATTCTTAGAGCATCTGCCCACATGTCAGCGTCCTACAAGTAGATGTCATTGTGTACGTGTGTATAAGCACTGCATGGCTACTTAAACTTACTTTGTAGAACTTGGCAGCTAATTCAGGACGCTCGGCCCTCAATAAAAAGGTCTCTGCTTTCTGAAAGTCCTTCCTCTCAAAGGCGCTCCTTGCCTAGATAACAAAAACACCGTTAGTTAGTATAATTATTATATCACCAGTGACATGAGTCCAGGTCTCACCTGTCCTACTAGAACATCCGGTACACTTTCTGGACAGTGCTCTTCAGCCACGCTCTGAGCAGAGTCCCACTTCTGCTGGTGGACGTACATGAGCACTGCCTCCTTGGGCTTCCCACCTCTCACAAACTGGGTTTCTGCCTCTGAATACTTGCCCTATATATTTAGTGTGTGCATGTGTGTGTGTGAGAGGGGTATGCATGCATGTATGTGCGTTTTACAAGCAAAGCATGCATGATAAAATTTAAGAGCTTACCTCATCTTCTAGAAAGAGTGCATACTTGAGGTGAATCTCAGAGAGTTTTGATTTGAGGGCTACCTTGGCAATGCTGAACGCAAAATCAAAAGAGCTGTAATTAAGAAATTAATAATGTGACTGAGGGAATTAATCAAAAGGTTTGTCTCACGAATTGTCTGTTGCATAGTCCACTGCAGCTTCCAGTAGTCCAAACTTAGTCAGCAGTTTCACAGCACTGTCACCTCCTACAGTTAGTACCAATGTATACGTTTTATAGAAGACCGGTAGTAGCTATGTAGTCTCTTACCTAAGCTCTTGGCCCAGAGGTATGCTACTTGGTTGGCAGCATTTGACCCTCCATTTGCTTTAGCTACCTATATGCATGTACATACATAATTTAAAGCATTGCAACGATTACACACACAGAGAAACACACAAGCACCACAGTAACCATAGTGTACACACACAGTAGATGTATAGTGAACAAGTGTACACACACAGTAGGTGTATAGTGTACAAGTGTACACACACAGTAGATGTATAGTGTACAAGTGTACACACACAGTAGATGTATAGTGTACAAGTGTACACACACAGTAGATGTATAGTGAACAAGTGTACACACACAGTAGGTGTATAGTGTACAAGTGTACACACACAGTAGATGTATAGTGTACAAGTGTACACACACAGTAGATGTATAGTGTACAAGTGTACGCACACCGTAGATGTATAGTGTACACACACAGTAGGTGTATAGTGTACAAGTGTACACACACAGTAGGTGTATAGTGTACAAGTGTACACACACACTGACAGTAGGTGTACAACAGCAGTGACTGACTTACCCTGTAGGCATCATCCCAAAGGCTTTTGGCTCTGTACATAGTGATGGCACCCTTCCAGTCTCCACCCTCTACATAATGGTGCTCTGCCTGCCGAAAGTGATCTTCACCCTCCAGCTCCTGTAAAAACATCAAATTTTTACTCACCCTCTCTGTGCACACCAACCTCTACAGTGTCTATATCTATAGTCTATTCACGTTGAGAAGTCCAAAACGTATTTGCTGCATTATTAAGATTGCCCTTGGCCGAGTAGAATGATTGTAACAGTTATGTGGAAACACAATATCCTAGAACATTTAAAACATTGGATTTTACTTCCTGGGACTTCTCAACGTGAAGACTATTATAGTTTGGGCAGTTGCCTCACCTAGCTAAGAGCACTAACCTTTGCTAGGTGTAGTTGTGTGTCTGTGAGCAGGTCTTGATGAAACTGGGCCACCAATTTAACCATGGGGCTGTACTGTTTGGCTTTCTTGTACATGCTTATGGCCAAATCTGGCTCCTCTGCTATCACGTACAGCCTCTCTGCTTCCCTGAGTTTACCGCCAGCCTCAAGCTCCCGGGCCTTGGTCACATACAGCTCTCTCACCTCCTCCTGTGGCATGCACTCTATGGCAAGAGGATAGGCCTCCTCCCACCTACAGTGAGAAAGCACAACAATCAACATTATGTACATGTATATACAGTACATGTACAGTGTACGTTGGGCTCACAGAATCCAACGATTGGTTTTGACAAAAATTGCATGCGTATTATGTAAAAATTTCATGCGTATTATGTGTACTACACGTATGAGAGTAGCTATACCTGTCAACTTTGATGTACATGTCCACAGCTTCTTGAGCCATGTCAGCTTTTATAAAGAACTGCTTCGCAAGGTCATACTCATGAGTGCCCGCATAGTGCTGAGCTATTTGCTTGTAATAGTTCACACTTTCCGACGGCTCTTGTAGATCAAGAATCTGAATAGCCTTGTTCCATTGTCGTGCCTGAAGTGCTGCCTCTATTGCTTTCTGTGAGCAGCTGAAGAGAAGGAGAATAACAGTATAGTCTAGTACATTATGAGACACTACAGATTACAGTAAAGGATGGTTTATAATAATTATGACGTTAGCGTCAAAACGCTGACATACGTTACGCTAGAATAGAACATTGTTCTAATCGAGTGTTTCATGATGCTATCTAGACACTACGTCGTCGGGTCCAGCATCATAATTATTATAAACCAGCATTTACAGAGTATACCACAAGTAAAGTACATTAGTAATATTGAGCCAGTCGATGGTGTACTGTATATAATGTATAAATAGGGGACTTACCCAGCCTCTATGTAGTGCATTATAGCAGCATCATACTGCTTTCGTGAGCAGAGATAGTCCCCCCATTGCTCCTCAAGACCCACCACCTCGTTAGGGTATGTCACACGGGCTAACTCAACTGCTCGGCGATAAGCCCCGCCAGATCGATACGCTTCCATAGCCTGCTGAAAATTACGAGCCAGTTCGTACATTTCCCCAGCTTTTTCTTGCAAGCCAGCCTTGCCCAGAGAGGAGGCAATCTGCTGTAGGAGGTCGGGCTGACTGGAGAGTTGTGTGTTGTGTTGCACCACTCTGGCAGCTCGTGCAGGAATCCCTGCCTTCATGTAGAGAGATATGGCAGCATCGAGGTCACCCTCCCTCTCTCTCATCTCACCAGCCCTCTCCTCTTGACCACTGTCCATCAGCCACTGGAAATAGTTGGTGCGAATTGTGGGGAGATCAGAGTGCCCCTGTGATCAATAATAAATCACATGTATAATTTAATTAAGGATTTGTATCTACCTTGCGCTGAGCTACAGCTATGGCATCCTCCCATCTAAACACGTCCATGTACATAGCCATCGCCTTGTCCACCTCACCCCTCTCCAGCAGAATTGCCTCAGCCTCTTTGAACTGCTTTCTCAATACGGCCAGCTTGGCCTGCACTAGGTAGTGCATGGTCCCATCAGTGTGCTCCTAAAACCATCACGTATGTTACACAGCCACTTGGTCAATATAATACGTGACAACATTACTGAACAAAGATGTTCTACATTGCCTGTCTACACGAGAATGACCAAATTGTTTCTATCTGGTTTCAAAATTTCTCGATCCACTGCAGATTGAATCGCGTCCACACTAGGAAATTTGCAATCTAGAGTTGAAAACAATGCCCCTTTTCTGAACCGCATGTGGTTGCTCCACGCGTGATGTTGGCACAATTGTTGCTGGAGACAAAGAGGAGCTTCTTGTTCGTGTTCGTCTACTGCTTGTACCGCTATTTTTGGTGCACATACATCAACAAGGTAGCTAGGCTACGCATTGCAAACGTAGGATGATGATTGGAGCTCAAAGAAGACTGCATGAGGAGGTGCACTGTTTTTGTTCGTCTTTATAGTGTAGCGTATTATAGCTTAAACTATTAAATTTTTAGCTCTTGCAACTATTAATTTTTTTATATACTCAGCATTACACTGTATTTTACCAGTGGTATTAATTTTAATGCACAAGTGATTCGCATTGAAACCACCTCTGTACGTGGATTGAGCTAATCCGGATTCAATTCGGCTTGGCTCAATCCAAGCTTGATTCTCAATGCGCATTGAATCCGGATTGAGTGTGCAGTGTGGACAGACAATAATAATGTACATACACGTGACTATAATAATTATTATGGCCATACAGTTCTGTAAAAAATTTGGATTTTCTGAAAAAAAAAAACTCTGTCGGATGGTATGGTATGTTCAGCTCAAAAATGTCCAAACATCCCAATAATTTGATCATGATAATACTATGGGCAGATTTCGGAGAAAAACTGGAAGCAATTGGTCATCTGAGCACACCATTTGAAAGCCCTGTAATAGAGCGACCCAATACATGTTTTAATAAACGGACACTCCTAACTCAAGTTATGGCCCCTTAATCATGACAATAACCCCTCAAGTGTACGTGTAAGTAGGCCGGTATAGTTTTAATGACTCACTGTTTCTTTCTCCATCTTTTGTGCTAGTTCCCCGACTTGTCTGAGGTAGCGGGCCTTGGCAATGTCACCTAGAGCAGCATAACACCTCTCAGCAATCTTCAGCTGTCTGGCTTTGAGAGCTAGCTCCCCCAGACTCTTCCACATTGCCTCTGTCTCAGGTGTCATCTCCAGTGTCTCAAGGAATGTGAGTGCTCGCAGATAGTCCTGGTCATCAATAGCTGTGCCAAACTCAATCAGGCCCTCATCCAGAGTATAGGTGACTGTATCCACACCAGAGGAAACTATGACTTCAGTACGCCCTTCACGTCTCTCTAGATCGGTCACTTCGCCCTGCAAATAACAACAATTCCATCACATTCTCGCAGCTAGGGACTCTCAGAACAATGCCTATTGATCTATTTATCAGTAGTATACAGATACGTAGGTGGGTGTATGTATACACACTGGCTAGTATCGTATATATAAGTCAAGAATGGCCTCACCTTCAGAGGAAAAGTAGTGACCTTGTCGGGGATGTCAATATTGTACCAGACACAGAGGTCTCCCCTGTTCTGACCCACCACCACGTCACTGAGAGGCACCCACTGCACGTAGGAGCAGTAGCTGAGTAGAGTGGTCCTAGAGCCACTCTCAAGGTCATACAGGTAGAGCTGTAGGGGAGGCCGGGGGCCAAAGTCAATCAGCATACGTACATACACTGTACATACAAGAGTACATAAGCTCCTCTTATGCACTCCTAGTATACATACATTGTTATATACCTTTAGCTTTTTGTCCCTAAAGAGCAGTTTTTTTCCAGTCTCATTGAGCTACATATAATTATATAGAGGAGAATAGATGAGTAAATTATAGCTATGAAAGTTTGGTACCTCGAGCCAGTTTAATTTAGTGTCGTGATTGATAGTAGTCACAGTGATCCCATGCACCAGGTCCACTGTACAGCAAAAATATGAGAAAAAGTTAGTAATAATCCTAGATGTCGTGCTCATCACAGCTGTGTGTGGTACTGTATGAAATGCTCAGCAGGGAGGCTTACGTATGCAGATGGTGTTCATATCGATGAGGTAGGCTAATTTCTTGTTGTCGGTCTGTTTCCGCTCGTTTATTCTCACACTGATAAGGTGGGGGTTCATGAACTCGGTCCTTACTGAGCCCAGTAGCTCGTTGAGACCATACTCCACCAGCGACAGCTCACCAGCATTGAAGATAATACACACCTACGCGTGTGCACACATACAACACAGCACATTTATACAGGTTGTATGAAAAAGAAACATTTACGCATGCACACAGCAGAAAAAACGTTTTAAATACATCATTGACTTGTAAGCAATAAACCCACAGATTGAGAAAAGATGGCGACATTAACTGAACTGAACGTGAATCGAGTCTCAAACATCATGGAACGTCAAACACACAACAAAAGGAACTGCTAAACGCTGAAAATATTAGGAAGGATGAACCATCGTTTAGTTTCTAGCTCAGGTAATAGTCATGCAGTCAAAGGTATATACAGTAGTGGTCCCAGGAATGCAGCATGTATTCATCATTCTGCTCACATTCTCGTTCTCAAAGTAGAAGCGTTCATTGCCTCCAGTATTCTGCCAGGCCACCTCACTGAGTTTACAGGAGAGGAGGTCTCCTAGTAGCAGGGTGGCCGAGGTGTGGGCCACTAGGAAACGGTCCTTACCCATAATCTGCACACGCTCAATCTACACACATGTACGTATAATAACACACACTGCACTATTAGAGAATAATCAATCACAAACCTCATAGCCATAGTGAGATTTGAGAACTACCCGACTGCCAGAGTTTAGGTTCTTGACTATCACCTACATACAGATCGATGATGTAAAAAAACGAGACTTATAGCCAAGGGCAAATTTGGATAGTTGATTCATTTTACCTGACTCAGGCCAACGTAAGTCATTTCAAATTTGTTTTTGAAGCGTACTCTTCTAAGACAGCAGTCAAACAGCTCCACAGCACCACACAGAGACCCCTGTACAGTGAGGTACATACAGTGTACCAGCTATAGTCATCTTAACCAAACAGAACAGCAAGCAAGCATACATATTCAGTAACTTTCATCTGTACATAATTATAATATTTATACTGATGCACTTACAGCAAGTGCACCAGTAGGCTATATTATACAAGCCACAACTTATGTTGTTTATCTGAAAGCCAAATAGAGCTCTATAAAATATTAGGTTCAGCTCAAAACTATTGAAACACAGACTCTTAATAAAAAAAATGGGCTAAAAACAATCTTTGATTTTTCTACATGAGAGGTCACTCAAAACTAGCAAAAATCGTAGGACCATTAATTTGACACATACAGCTACCAATTCCAAAACTAAAACATGCATTCAGTAGCTCTTGAGAAGGTCTATCAAATGATGTGTTTAGAATTTTGAAAATGGTCACAAAAGGCAGTGTTTTAGGCTTCAAAGATAGAGAAACAAAATAAAAACACATAAGCTATAGACTCACCGCCACTAGTCGAGAGCCATCTTTCTTCCAGGCAAGAGCAGTGAGCGTGTAGAGATTCTCCACCTCTTTAGGAGCAACTTCTTCCCAGCTCTCCTTCCTAGGTGACCAGTTGTAGATCCTCAGACGATCGAAGCTGCCCAGGACAAACGACTGGCCACTAGGACTGGCAGTAGCACAAGTGAACTCCTTCTCATTGTCATCTTTAGAGTAATCAAACTGCTGGACAATCTTCCCTGGAAGTACAAAACACAACAGGTCCAATTTGTAGTATACGTCATGTACACCACGCATAAGTCAATGTACACTATAAACAAGGGTACGTACATACACATCGGATATAGAGAATCTATCCATACTAATACTAAGCTGTGCCCTGTTTATACCATGCCTTTAATCCGGATACAATCCGAATTGGTGGTGTAGGGCTCTATAGAGTGACGTACGTACACAGCTAAGTAGGGTTAGCTGGAGGTACGTAGAACAGCTGATCATACAATGAGCAGGGCATTGCTTACCCTCGTTGTTGTAGACCAGGGCTCTCCTATCACAGCCTGCAGCTACGATGGTGGAGTGGCCCCAAGCCAGTGCGTACGGAGGACAGGGATGACGACATACAGGACCCTGAGAGATGCAGCCGGTTCAACACACACACATGCGGGTTATAGGAGTGTTCTCTCACCCTTGCAGTGTTCCCACTATCCTCCTCGAGGGCATATCTCACAATGGTACCATCTGCATGCCCTGTGAGCACACCTTTTCCAGAGGGGCTGTGAACAGAACAAAACCGTATAGCAGGTATTTCATGAAAGCTTGATCTTGCGAAAATAAAAACAGCGAAAATTTCTGCTAGAGCCTTTCTGCGTGGCTTACTTTGCCTATTTGCGCATGCGTTCATGCGTTGATATAAATTATGCGAACATTTGCAGAACGAAAATTTCTGCTAGAGCCTTCTCCCCTTCGCGTGCGAAAATTTCCACTAACCAAAATGACCCGTACTAGCTAAGTAAACACACAGTAGCCATTAAGAGTACTTACTTGACGGCTATCGACACAGTGCAAGCTCCAGTGTTGTAGAGAGTCTGGGATTTGCTTCCTTTGGGTGCTCCCAACTTGACCTTCCCATCTGCCAGCCCAAACACAAAAGAGGCTTGCTGAGGTGGCCATACCAAGCAAGTCACTGCACTCTGTACTGGAATCTTGTTGCAGATTACTTTCTTCTCACCCCTAAAAGGTAAAAGGATTAAACTCTGACAAGCAAGCACCACAAGTTCAACGATTTCACTACGCATGCTCATACACAATGCAATGGATAATTGGTTTCAGTGCTTATGAGAAGGAGTCAAATTTGCCCGGACATTTTAAGCATTTTATGCCATACTGGAGATTATCTCTATACCTAGTAATGTAAAGCATGTCCTAGCAAAATGAAAATGGGAGGACATTTTCATGAAATGACCGGAAAATGTCTAGTGTCAGACTGTTATCATAAACACTGGGCCTTAGGCCTACTGAGGTGGGTTCACAATATGAATTAATGTGAGCTCTGTCGACAAGCTATCGAATGCACAAAATCGAAATTGGCTATTCCTAACTCAAGTAACAGAGTCGAATGTTTGAACTCACTTTGTTCCTTCTGTCCCTTGAATTTTGAGACGTAGTTTCTGCTCTCTTGTGATAATTGCGACAGTTTCTCCTTCAGCCCTCTCACTTCTACCTCACTAACATCCTCCAGCGTCATTGCTTTCTGTGTGTGTGTGTGTGTGTGTGTGTGTGTGTGTGTGTGTGTGTGTGTGTGTGTGTGGGTGGGGTGGGTGGGGTTAGGTGTGTAAGTGCGAGGGCAGGATGCTACAGTGTTATGTAGTACAGCTTTACACAGCTTGGTACACAATACAACGCTGTCCAGAGCGTTAGTTGCGTACGATTGGAGCCAGGGATTAATCATTTTCCTGAGGCTACGTAAGCTCAGGACAGCATAATATTGTGAACTACTGATGCTACGTAAGCTCCGGACAGCATAATTATTGTGAACCAGGCTTAACTGACGCTACGTAAGCTCCAGCATCATATTGTGAACCAGGCTTAACTGACGCTACGTAAGTTCCAGCATCATAATTATTGTTAACCAGGCTTAACTCTTACTCCACCCTTACACAAACAAACAAACGAACAAACCTCATCAGCTTCTTTCCGCCGTTGTTTCTCGCGTTGATATTGTTTTGTGAGTTGTTGGTTCTCTTCGTTAAGTTCGTCCAGAGCTGTAAGGTGGTCCTGGTTGTCAGACAGTGAGGAGTCTAGGTTCTCCAGTACATTCACTACTAGTGGCATGATGTTACTGATGCTCTCTGCTCCAAACTGCTCCATTAAGCCCTGGAGTTCATCGTATATACCTTTGGCCAGAGTCTGTGCGAGGGAGGGAGGGAGGGAGGGAGGGAGGGGGGGAGGGGGGGGAGGATTAAACCTGGTTAGTATGTTGTAGAATTTCAAGAAAATGTGTGCGTGCGTGGGTATGAGTACGTGTAAAACCTGGTTCACAATAATTATGACGCTGGAGCTTAGTAGCGTCAAAAAGCCTGATTAGAGCCAGGTTAAAATCGAGTGTTTCCTAGTGCTATGTAAGCTTCAGCGTCATATTGTGAGCCAGGCTTGTTGTTGTTGTGTGTGTGTGATGTATATAGTTAAAATAAATAACGAGTGATTAAGTGTACATTGAATGTATTTTCAATACGACACAACGTACGCAATTCAAATGCAACGCTGATGCTACGTAAGCTCCAGCATCATATTGTGAACCAGGCTTTACTGATGCTACGTAAGCTCCAGCATCATAATTATTGTGAACCAGGCTTTACTGACGCTACGTAAGCTCCAGCGTCATAATTTTTATTGTGAACCAAGCTTAACAACAACACAAACACACTGAGCTATTAACGTTGGTACATGTATGTACTGACACACCACACACTGACATACCACTGACATACACCACACACAGACCTAACAAAATGCTCTGTTTTGGGGCCAGGTCATTCTAAGCACCGGAGGAATGTAAACATACATTATGCACAGTCAATACTATTCCTACAGTGACTATTAACATTACAGCTTTAAAGGCATACACACCACACATAGCGACACATAACTAACTCAACAATGTACACTAAAGCCTGGTTCACACTATAACGCTGGAGCTTACGTAGCATCAGTAAAGCCTGGCTCACAATAAACATAGCATCAGTAAAGCCTGGCTCACACTAAGTAAAGCCTGGTTCACAATATAACGCTGGAGCTTACGTAGTGTCAGTAAAGCCTGGTTCACAATATAACGCTGGAACTTACGTAGCGTCAGGAAAAGTTTGATTAGAACCTGGCTCTAATCAAGTGTTTTAACGATACTAACACTACGTAAGCTCTATGCAGCGTCATAATTATTGTGAACCAGGCTTAAATTCTTACGCTATGAATAGCTAGAATGTACCACTAAAAATGATTTATGACGTGTGTAGGCGGTCAGTTAATTTGGCAGTGAGAAACACTGCCACCAACTAGGTGACATACTAACCTGTACTGGGTAATCAATAACAGAAGCCACATTCGAGCCAAACATACACAAGTAATGCAATACCAGAAACTGAAAATGTTCTTACATTTTTTACAGACTCTCAGATTGCCCTAAAGAAGACGTGTGCCATAATTATTATTATTAGCATATTAGGATGCAGGA
>VSKX01025208.1_pt1 | contig 13405 bp, 16 predicted proteins | sample 4799481 | NCBI WGS metagenome assembly VSKX01 (sample SAMN12179537, study PRJNA552185) | sponge metagenome | biome: deep-sea hydrothermal plumes; feature: spots directly above weak diffusing fluid; material: sea water; isolation source: sponge from the Swan site of a hydrothermal vent ...
AAAATATACCCGCTATATACGGTAACCACGCCATTAGACATCATGTGATGCCAGTATAGCTGTACTGTACCTAGTAACTATACTCACCACGCCATTAGACATCATGTGATGCCAGTATAGCTGTACTGTACCTAGTAACTATACTCACCACGCCATTAGACATCATGTGATGCCAGTATAGCTTGCGACCGTTGTGCTTCTGCTTGTAGAACTCTTCACAGTCAGGAATGAAGTCGTCCAACTGGGGAGGGAGTATTAAGGCAACTGAATGTGGTGAACAGAGTGCCCTAGCTCTTACCTCAGTAGGCAGGGATACAGGAACTCTCTCTGAGCTACGAGACCACGCCCCAGCATTCAACACCTTAATGCTCACCATATCTACAGAGATTAACAAACAAGCAGTGTTAATTACATGTGCATGTGTAACAAAGAAAGAGACACAGTGCATCTCTTTACAAAGGACAGCGCCTAATTTCTGTCACCAAACAGAAAACATGCAACCTATATAGAGGAATTTATAAAAAACAGCCCCTCTTCAAAGGCATGTACAGGTTGCTAAGGGGCCAACTCTCACCTGCAACAGTGGAGTTGGAGGAGCGATGGGTGTCTTTAAACTCAATATTGAGGTCCTCGCTAACTTTGATATCCTGGAACATGCGTGCCAGTTTGTTAACGTACTCTGCAGGCATTCCTACGTCCCTCAGCCACTCCACCATGTTCTCCTCCACTTCACTGTCCGCAGACGTCTCCAGGATCAAGCGTCGGGTGAGGTGTGTCTTGTGGTAGCGCATGAACACATCCTTGTTCTGGACATACTTGAGTACAAGTAACTGGAGTAGGGGGGAGTATGGGGTGTAGGAAGTAGACAAGCAGTACTGTGGTAATGGAGCTATACGCAAATTATGATGCTGGAGTTTTTAAGTTGTGTCAGTTGCGCAGGGTCAGGCACGAATAGAACATACATGTAGTTGTAGTGCATTCCAACCTTGTGTTGTATTGTAAACCAGGCTTAAAACTAGGATTTAAAACCTCATCCTAGACAATCTAGAGACATTGTACCGTAACTGAAGCTATTTCAACCCCCCTCACCACATCTTTGAGTTTTCCCTCCACCTCTTCCGAAGTGAGCTTTTTACTAAGAGGAGTTTTACGCAGCAGCATGTCACAGTAGTTGGCTAACAGCTCTGGACATTTTGACTCCGGATGTGTCTTTATCCCTGCACCTGTCCTGCAGTGATGATAGTGTCCTTGTGTAATAGAGCAGTACTTTATACAGTACACGTATGTATGAATGAAAACACAGTGTTGCGTGATTGCCTACCTCATTCTAGCACTGGGCAGGTCTAGTCGAAACACTGACGTATCATTCACAACTTGTTTGTAAGCCTGCAAGAGGTAGCAATAAACAGAGCTATACATTCACTGGGCAAATGTAAACGTACCTTGTCCCTAGAAGTGAGGAATCGTGGATCATCACGGAAAGCCTCCAATACTAGTCCACTGAATCTGTTGAACAACGCTAGCAGTTGCTCTACGTACTTTTCAGAGTCCTGGAAGTGTATATACAGATAGTGACAGTTGGGTTAAAACAGGATTTCCAGCAGCACAAACTATATCATGACATACAGTGGTGATGATCTCAGCAGACGCCTTCATATCGTCCACCCCGCTCTGATTGATGTAGGACTCCAGGAAGGTGAGCATTGGGTCCACCCCATTAGGAATACGGTCCATGAGCCCAAACATCAGACTCAACTCTGGAGCAGAGAAAGAAGTGAGTATAAAGGCTGGTTTATAATATGACGCTAGACCCGACGTAGCGTCCAACGTCAGGAAACGCTCAATTAGAATAATGTTCTATTCCAACGTAACGTCAACGTTTTGATGCTAGCGTCGTATTATAAACCAGCCTTTAGGACCATAACTGAAACGACACACAACGAGCAATTTAAGTCTAGAGTTGTATTTTCAGACATTTTTTGAAATAAAAAAAGGCACACTGTACATGCAGGAATGGTTTAAATGCAACAATTAAACGTGCAAGACACATAGAGATCAGTCATGCATCCTCACTCTCTACTTGGTAGGCTGCAATGAGTTTGGGGCACTCGGCCACGATGGTGTCACTGTGATCTTTGACCAACACCTCCACACAGGCGTCCATGAGTTGAGACACTGAGCTACAGCCCTTTCTTGTCTCTAGATATTTATTCGCCCTACGCTCTTCCTCAGTCAACTTCTGGTCAGCCTGTTAAAGAGGAAAGAACTCAAAATAAAGGAGCCACACATTTTCTTGGAAGAAATACAATCTACTGCTGAAGCCAACTGTTAACTTGGAGAGGATGCACACTCACAAACTAAGGGCACGCTGTAGTGTCTCATAATCTTAGTACACGAAGAAAATTAATGGCCAGCTTTGGCATAATTATATACAAAAAGGCACATTATATACATTTGTGTATATGTGCCTTTGGAAAATTTCGTTGGGTTTTAATTTTGTTTTGGGGGTTCGTTTTGGGGGCTGAAAATAAGGCCACGAAAACTTTGAAATGTTCGCGGCTACTTTTCGAGTCTTGCTGCCTGAGTCGTGATGATTCGAAAAGTAGCCGCGGTCCCGTAGGCGTGCCCTAGTAACAAAATGAGACCACAAAAACATTTTTTCGAGGCTCACAACGAAAATTTAAGCAAACGAAAATTTCTCGTTATTATACAGTATGCGTTATTATACAGTATGCGAAAGCTGGCCATTTTGATTAATTATGTACAAATACAACAGCTGACGTACATATCGCATGTAGTTCTGCACTCCGTTTTCCGTCATGTAGTCGGAACCGTGAAGTTTGTAGAACTCTCTCGTCGAGTCAATATACTGCCTCTCAAAGTGCTCCTGATAGATCCGCAGCTTGTTAGACACTTCGGTGCTCAGATTGACTGGATGAGATGAACGAAGACAATCACAAGAGGGGAAATATGAGTGCTTAGCGTTTAATTACAGCGTTATAATAACCCGGCCACTGTATATAATCTCTATACAATATACACAAGTGGGCAGAGCTCAAACAAATCAGTATCAAAACTTACCGAATGGACAATCACAAGAGGGGAAATACGAGTGCTTATAAGTAGCGTTTAATTACGGTGTTACCCGGCCACTGTATATAATCTCTACACAATGTATACACAAGTAGACAGAGCTCAAACAAATTCAGTATAGACACTTACCGAATGATTCTCTAACACCGACGACCAGTTGAGAGTCAAATGCTTCCCCACTTCTCTCAGCACAGAGCAGCTTCATGGCCGCTGAGAGTAGCTTCTCACGTACATTGTTAAAGATGTGAGTGTTCCAGCCCTTGAGCATTAGCTGCAGACATAGGGCCGGGGGGGGCATGAATCAGCATGATACAGACGTTTATATAATTTACATACTTGTACACTGTGTGTAGTACCGTATAGCGGGTATATTTCGAGGGTATAAATGTTCGCGGTTTTCGCGGATTAAGCCTGTACCGCGAAAATTTATACCCACAAATTTAATATCGCATGCATGCAAGATGTAGAAAGGCTGCTATTCCGCGAAAATTCAATCTGCGAATACCTTTCTAATGGTCATTCCGCGAAAATTTATACCCTCGAAATATACCCGCTATACGGTATTCGACCGCACCTGCTGTACTCTGTTGCCCTCCTGGTTCTTCTTTTTTGGTTTTGAGCTGGCCCCCTCTATCTCCATGGCCTGGAACGGCTTGGGTAGGTAACCACACTGAGTGAAGTACTTGCTCCATTCGCTGATGTATGCCTTTAACAGTGCCGACTCTTCTTCATGGAGGAGAACCCTCTAATTTGGTGGTGTGTGCATATGTATGTAATTGTATGTAAAAGTTACATGACACATGCTAATGGCAATGTTGCTCCACCCACTTTGTTTGCATCAGAGATGAAGGCAAGGATCTCTGTTTCCAAGGACTTCTGTATCTTGACCGAGGCCTTTTCATCCCAACTGCACACTGAGTGTACCTCCCTGTGATGCAGCAGAGGTCAATGCATGACGTGGGAAAGGCTGTGAAACCTCATGACACCTACCAAAACAGGTCTTGCCATTCGTCTCTCGTTACATGCTCTTGTTTTAAAAGTTTAAGGACGACTGGCTGCATATCAGGCCATCTCTCAGAGAACTTGGTGCTCCCTGAGCCTTTTAATAGCGCAGAAGAAGACATTTTTTTTGGAGTCAACTACTGAGACATTTTCTATTGAAATTTTAAAATCTTGTTTATTAGAAGGTCCTATTTTTTGCTGAGTCAGCATCAGTTATGATGTCAATACCGTTGGCATTTACGCTATTTTTAGTAACAAGACTAAAAATAGAATGGACTGTACAGGCTATGCATTATTATGGTACACACACACATTTATATACATGTCGCTAAAACACAAAGAGTGGGTGGAGTTTTTTTACAATAATTATGCCATTTGTTTCTTCTAAGTGTCCAAACATCCATCTTTAGAACAGAGACTTGTTCTGTGTGTTGAGTAGAAACATGCATGAGTACATGGAATGTGAACACACCATGAATACATGAACTGAGCTAGACAAGAATACTGTGGGAGTGGTGTGGTGTGTGTCACCTGTGAAGGGATTGAACCGAAAGGGTCGTTTCGTTGGTGCACCTGCTGTGGTGGTTGTTGAAAAGGCTGTGTTTGCTGTCCTGGATACCAACCTCCAGCTGGCATCATTGGTGCCCCCATAGGTTGCTGTTCAAAACAGTTAAAAAAACATAATCGCACAATCTACCGACTGCTCAACACAAAACTAATTGACAACGGTGTGTACGTACGTTACCAAAAGTTGAGCACATGTAGCTTAGATGTACGTACCAATACAAGGATAGTGACATGCATTGATATGGTACTCACCACTCCGAATGGCTGTGCTGGTGGTATCATGCCATATCCCATCCCTGTGGGGGGTGCCATGGGTTGAGTGGGGTAAGTCTGCTGAGGGAAGTGTCCTCCGTACATGCCCTGCTTCCAGTCAACCGGGGTGCCGCCTCCTCCTGGCTGCATCGAGCCGGGTTGCATCGAACCTGGTTGCATCGAGCCAGATTGCACTGGGCCACTTTGGTGAGAGGGCAGGGTGCGTGCCTGAATTGTCTGCTTCTGGAAGTGGTTTCCTCCCGTCTTCACCGACTCTTTGGCAGGAGTCCATTGATGGTCAGTCCTGCAAACAGCAAGCAGGAATATATTGCCATTGTAATACAGTCACTATATAAACTCACTTTTTTGTAACTCCTGCCTTGTTACTGCTGCTAGGACTCAACTCCATAGCTGCAAAAAATTACAAAGCAAAACTCAAACACGACATCAGTCCCAAACACAAGCAGCAAGACTAGCACTCGCAGATGTATTACACAAACAGGTTAAAAGGCACAATATTACACCATTCACAAAAACGGTAAGTCACACCGATAAATAAAATTTCACTCCAAGCTCACACTGTAAAGGGTTCACACCAAATTACCCCACAAATCATGATTCACGTTGTTTGGAGCATGTGAGGTTGCACTATTTGGAGGCCACATACTTAAATTAGCGGCAGCCATTGCCAGACTTGAGTCCACATCCTCGGCCAGTCCAACAGTAGGTTTTGCAGGCTCGAGGAGGGTTGCCAGAGGGCCTACAGCTTGAGGCTGAAGAATGCCCCCTCCCCAGTCACCAGCACTCTGAGTGCGCTGAGAGGGACTACTACTGAATACAGCATCAAAGCTTGTCTTGTTGTCAGACCCCCCGCCACGTATCTCAGTGAACAAGTCCACCTCCTGGTAGGCTACATGTAATAAAAACTTAATTCAGGACAGAACGATTTACATATAGCATGCACTACTAATTAATGTGTTTTGTAAGATATAAAAGCTAACAAAGATCATTACCAGATGGTTGTGGTACTCCCCAAGGATCGTTTAGTTGAGTTGCTGAAGAGTCGTTACTCACGACAGGAGGAGCTGTAACAGTTGTGGAGACAGGATGGAAGGGGTTAGAGTATGAAGCAGAGGGAGTACTCTTCCAGGGGTCCTGTCCAGTGCTTGCAGGGGACACTTCTAGCCCCAGCAGATCATTGGCTGATGACTATATGCGTGAAAGTGGAGGAGGGGGGTTGACAGTTAGCAAAAATACTGGTATGAGGAAATGCAGAATAAGGAATGATGTATAATTGTTTGGAGTGTTAAACAACTTTTATGAAGGCACAGACATGTGACACATGTGCGCGCGAACACACACGCACATACACTAGTAACAGCATACCTGCTGGGCTGTAGTAGAGGAGTTTGGTTGTGCTAGAGGGGAACTCTCTACAGAGGCATCGTTCATGCCACGGGGGATACTGGCCTGACGCTAAAGAGAGGAGAAAGGGGAGCTACAGTAACATCACAACAATGGTATACACATAATTTATTGGCTTCTCACGAGACTCAGTAATTTGAGGACAATACTCAAACTACACACATACACATACGAACACAAAACAGACTGCCACCGCTCACCTTGAGCTCTTCAAATCTCTTTCTCTGGGCCTCAAGCACTTCATTACTGGCAGAAGGAAAGGCCAGCGGGGAGGTTGGTGTGACCTCAGGAGGATCAGGTTTTTTCTCAGTCTTTTTAAGAGCTGCTAGCGTTTCACTGGCGGCACGGATTGAAGCACTGTGTATAAACAGAAGTGCTAAAAATTTGTCGTCTAGGATTGTTTCATAGCTTACCTGGCATCACTAGAGGATTTCTTGAGAGTGTCCATTTCTGAAAGGTGGGTTTCTAGAGCTGGCAGCAGATCTTCAGGCACCTGTCTTAAGTTTAAGTGGGTCTGCTTGTCAATTCCGACTTGCTATGAGGGAAGGAGAGGTTAAGATTGACACAGTGGGAACATCCATTGTATGTAGTGTACCTCAGCCAACTGTAGGAACACTTGCACACCCTCCTGGCGAGTGAGAAAACGACGGTAGAACTCAATGGTCTCTCTACACTGTGGCTTCTTCATCTCAAAAAATTTCTCCAAGAGATTTATCATTATGTCGTTATATACAGCGTAAAGCTTCACAAGGTCCTATGTGTGTGTGTGTGTGTGTGTGTGTGTGTGTGCCCGTGTGTGCGCACATGTGTGGAATTATATAATGAGTCTCGACTACATGGTACTACATAGCATTGGTATTGAGAGTGACCGAGTTATTACCTTGTAAAGCATGAGAAATGCAGTGTTGATGACTCCATTGGTGAGGTCTGAAGAGGTGAGCTGCAGAGAGAGAGTATACTCTATAGCTTTCAACACACACACACACACAGCAACAGGAAATGCCAGCATCTGATACGGCTAAAACGCTTAGCTATCTATAGCCATATTATAAAGTGAGTTGGGCGTTTGGTGTCCACGCTCGAGCTTTGTTTGCAGCTACTGTCGGAATGGAACTGGGAGACATAAACTTGACACAGAAAATAACACTTGACTGTTTAACTCACATCGACTTCTAGCAGTGTGTCCAACTGTTTCTGCATGATAGCAGCAGCCTTGAGTATCTGTGAGAGTGACAGGTAGTAAAGAATGGAACACGCTAACAGAAAATGTGTAAACAATTCAAGCAAACAGAAAATGGCAATTGTTCCCAATTAATATACAGTAAGTACGTAGCTTACTTTGACTGGGTCCAAATTTTTAAATGGGCTGTCTTCTCTGCATGGGGATAGAAAGACATGACACACTACACCGATATCCACCAGACCGGAGGACACTAAACACCACCCACCAGTGAAACTATGGCAACAGAGTGCTACATGTACATACAGGTGTGTCGTGGTCGAGTGTCGACAATATTTCAACCACAGACTAACCCTTTAGGAATCCTGTTGACGTCCATGGCCATGGTCCTATAGCTGGAACAGAGGCAGATGAGATAGTTGGCGTACTTTCGAAGAAACCCACTCATAGTGATGGAAAGGGCGTTCGTTCTGTCAGCAAAGAGCTCCATGTCAAAGGTGCTGGAACGAGTGGCTATGCACTGCATGAACTTCTGCAAAGTGAGCACATGACATTGTAATATTATATAACCTCGTAGTCTAAATATGTCACTACTAGCAACACAACAATTTTACAAGACAGGACAATGAAGTGAACTGTGGGAACCAGTGCATACATTGTAAGTAGCATAATTAAAACCTAAATTGATGCAACTATCAGCGACAGTGTGTGTGCAGAGGAGGTTGGACAGGGTCATAGAGAATTTAACTCGCTTGAGCTTGTTTAGTGTATTGTGTAGATGGTTCTCTGGGTTGCCCGTCGTGTCTCTCTTTTAAAACAGTGTAAGTCTCTTAGATTCTATGTGAATGTATCAATAAGCTTTTGTGCCCTCTGAAAAAATAACCAGGATAGAAGAATTTAAGTACGTAAGGTCAAAAGCCAGACTCTGGAATGTAATATGTCATCACGTGTGACCCAAAAGCAAACTAATAACCTCTAGTTCTATGACCCTGTCGAACCTCCTCTGGTGTGTATATGTATGTGTGTGTGTGTGTATGTGTGTATGTGTGTGTGTGTGTGTGTGTGTGTACTTCGTGTCCGAGAGTCATAAGGTTGTGAGATACAATGAGTGTTTTAAAGGCGACTACCCAGTTCTTGTCCTTGAGACGCTCAGACACTAGGTCCACCAGCACTGCTATTTGAGCATGAGGATTGTTAGTTATCTGGAGGAGTGCTGAAAAAAGAATATATAAATAAATAAACAACTCGTCAAGACCAACAAACATTCTTGCCACAGCTCTGCCTACTCCTAATACCAGTTATCCACACAACAGCAAGCTCTCACCGTCAACATGCTTCTTCTTGGGTCCTGTTGGGTCATGATTAGAGGCCTTACATATTATCTTGTATGTGCCGTGCCCTGCGACCTCGTTAATGAACGCTGTAGCTCGATCAACTGCTTTAGACATCTTTCAATAGTACGCACAGTAAGCGTTCACATGGAGCAGTCAGCAAGCCAACAAACAGAGCTTCAAAACATGAGCAAGTAGTGTGTCTTTGAAGCTAGCTAGCTATGGTCACGGGACTTTCAATGACGTCACTATTTCCCCGATTTTTCTCTTTATAACATTTCTTAGACTAGGCCGATTTTTGTTTAATAGTAAAAAAAATTACCACTTATTAAAACAAAAATCGGCCTGGGGAAAATGTATTAGCAGTATTTCTGCATGATTGAACAACATAATTATTTACACCTTACAGAAGCCAAAAATAATGGTGAGCATTATAACTTTATTGTTGACTGAACTCATGCACACTATCAATGAATGTTCTGAGATATTCTGGGTCCATATCGGGATAGATGCCATGGCCGAGGTTAGCTATCCACCGCTGACTACCAAAACCCTTCACCATCTTCTCAACAGCTCCTCGAATGTCTTCTTTGGGAGCGTACAAAGCACAGGGATCTAAATTACCTTGCAGTGTGACTGTATCACCCACACACTTCCTGTGAGGAAGGAAAGCATAACTACTGCCAAAACCATGACATTATGGGCAGCACTTGCCTTGCTTCGGTTGGCTCTATTGTCCAGTCCAATCCAACCACATCATAATCACTGTCTGAGATCTCCTTCAGAGCGTAGTGCGCTCCCTTAGCAAACACAATCTGAGGAAGGTAATAGTTGGTTCAACGGACATAAAATTGCACACTTACCATTGGAACAACAGGGAAGTTCTTTGCTTGAAGGTTAGCTTTGAGTTTGCTGGCAATTTGCTTTAGGTAAGGTAGAGCAAACTGTAGAAACTGCTCTCTTCCAAGGAGTCCAGCGTGAGATTCAAACACTTGCAGCAGCTGTGCTCCAGCAACCACCTTTCCCTCCAAGTACTCGACACACACGTCCGTGATTGCCTGGAGCAACTGATGACTGGCGTCTGGGTGAGCGTATAGCCACGCTTTGGACTTGCTCAGTGTGGGACTGCCCCCTCCTTCAATCATATATGACATTAGCGTCCACTGTACGACATGAGTGGTGTTTGTTGAAACTCTAGACAGTGTGTTTAGCTGTGCTCACAGGTGCTCCACAGAATCCTATTAAAGGGACTTTTCCCTCCAGTCTCTGCCTTGTGAGAGTGATGGCCGAGAAGACATAGCCTAACTCCTTGTTCACATCCACAGGCAGTTTAAGGCGGGCCAGATCAGAGGGGTCCCGTAGCGGCTCAGGAAAGTGAGGGCCCTGTATATGTACAATGTAGTGTGTTAACTGCATGACATAGTTGTCATGCCACTGTGCTTAACTGATGTGTGGCTGGCTCACCTTACCAGGAACCATCTCTACTGTCAACCCCATAGCCTGGGGAATGACCAAGATATCGCTAAAGATAATAGCAGCGTCCAGATCAAATCGTCGTATTGGCTGCAAGGTCACTTCACAAGCTAGCTCAGGAGTACGACAAATGGTGAAGAAATCATGCTGCTTACGAGTTTCTCGAAACTCTATAACAAAGCCATAAATTAATGGCTATATACATGTCAATTGATAGCTTTACCAGGTAGATATCTGCCAGCCTGTCGCATTACCCAGACTGGAGTTTTCTCTACATGCTCCCCTCGAGCAGCTCTCAATATTAGGTCATTTTTTAGCTCTGGAAACTCAGTAGTCATTTTCTTACCCAGTTTACAGTACATGCATGGGCTAGCCACAGTGCAGTACTGCAGTGCAGTGCAGGACGCGATGAGATTATGAGTTTTGCAGTAATCGGTATTTATTCTATTTAATACACACTTTACATGGGTGCTTTATTTGGAAATATGACTTACTTAAAAAAGCCGGAAATTTCTTTTTTTGCAAACGTCTTTTGAAAAGAAAAAACTCGGCATAACAGAGAACTCAGCCCCTCCCCTTTGCTTGCGGTTTGCAGCGGCCTGCGCAGAGCAACAAAGGCTAGCCGCATGGCCAGCCAGCTAGCTAGCTAACCCAAACTAACAGGCACTGCCGATGGCTGGGTTTCTAACTGTAGCAGCACTGCTTTACTGTCTGCACTTTTCTACAGGGTCAACTCCGAAGCCTGCATCAAGAAATCCGTATGACAGTTTCGTGGGGACTAGCTGTCGTCCTCCATTTGGTTTCAGGCCCAACTCTTGTGGAGATTATGAAGTACTTTCAGAAGACGTTACTTCTGCCCCAGCCTTTGTGTATGGGTAAGCATGAGGATTATAGATATCCTATGACAATGTACTGCCTCTATCTGTTTTTTGTGCAGGCCGAATACCTGCCGTTTCGTTCGAAGTATACGAGTAAATGAGTTGAATTACGAGTATTCAAAGTATTGCGACTGGGTGTATAGTAAAAACTACTACGCCTGGGTGCAGCAGTGTCAGTAAGTCATATCATCTGAAGGATTGCTGTAGCTGTGCACAGCTAGCTAAGGATAAATTAATTAATATACCGTATAATAATAATTGTAAAGAGCCCCTCTAATCATGTCCTGGTGGAAGGTGCATTATTTCCTTCCCTGACATGCAGACTGATATGCCTACCAACTCGTACGTGTAGCAACCGAAATCAAACTATTGAAACGTCTGGTGCCAGCTGTTGTCAAGGGTTCCAGACGCGCTCTCGGAAAGCCAAGACTCACTACAGTCGTTACTATCAACAACACTATACCCCAATCAACTCTGACCCAACTGGGTGCCCTCTTGGTAAGTGTGCTTAATTATAAACAAATAACTCTTTTTTATCGACTTTTTTTTAATTAAGTAACAAACCCTTTGAAAATGCGCTTTTTTCTCTGCAGCTATTGGAGAGTCAATCAGTGAATGCCTTAGGCTGCATAATTTGACTCGTTTCCTTGATTTTGTTGAGATGAGCTCATACAGAGATCTTCTCAACTCCAATAATTCTGGCGTAACTGTTCTTGCCCCCACCAATGAAGCATTTACCTTGATCGATCCACAACTGCTTTTAACGGCCGATATTGACATGCTGGTTGGGAATCATATCATCACTGGACTGCTTTCTGAATCGGATTTTCAGCACTCGACAAGAGTTATGACCGTGCTTAACCTGACCCTACACTCCACTCTTATCAACTTCCCAGATTACAGCATCATCACTTATCATCCTCAGTATTCGTCAAGTAATGAAGTGGACTTCAGACAGGTAAGGTCTTGTATTCACGTGCTTATCACTCTGTTTAGCACATTCGTTTATTCCGCTGTAGAGGAGGTTTATTAACGGAGCTGGAATTGAGAACGGTGAAGCTTGCAAGACAGACAATGGAATGCTCCACATTGTCAACCGAGTACTCATGCCATCTATCGACACTATTTCTGACATTTTGTTAGACGACCCTCGATACTCCATGTTTGTTGATGCTCTGATGTTTGCGGGCACTTTTGAATTCCTAAATGAAACCGGTTCTCATACTGTTTTTGCTCCTACCAATGATGTGTTCGAGAGAGACATTCCTCCTCAGCTGTTTAACTGTTTGACCAGTTTTATGCGAGTTCCTCTCACAAATCTTGTACTGTATCACATTTCGAGGCAAACAGACTACTCGCAAGTTTTGAGCCTCAGACAGAGTGCTTTTAGTTTGTTTACCGATTATCATGGACCAAGAACACTTTTGGTTTTTACAGCTGAAAATGGCACGATATTTTTGGGTGAGCTGGGCGATCAGATTGCCATTACCCGAGTCGATATTCCAGCAAGTAATGGTGTAATTCATGAAATTGAGGGTGTCCTTATGCCTCCTAATTTTGACTATGGCGAGTGTCAGCGTTTCGTTCCCACCACACCTCCTCCAACCACACCTCCTCCAACCACACCCCCACCGACAACACTTCCCCCACCGACAACACCTCCCCCAACAACTGCTGCAATCACGGCCATGCTCACTACCATGATGGCACCTGGACCATTCCCAAATGAAGACAATGATTATGGCTCGTTGGACAAAAACGTTTAAAATTAATATATTTTTTCTGTGTATTTTGATTCACCACACATGTTTATGTAATGTTGTACATTGCCGCTGAAAAATGCTTTGGGAAATTGCATTACATACCTCAGTATAGGGGTAGGTAACTATTAAACTCACTTTTAGTCTACAGTGGGCAGCCAGGGGGATGAGGCTTAGGCTAAGTTGTGATAATCCGTAATCTACACAGGATATTATTAAGGATCCACATGTTCTTTGGTTTTATGGCTTCTCAGTTACCTTAACCATGCCTTTAATCCGGGTTGAATCTAGCCTCCTTCACAGGCCTTCAAGAGGAAAGAGAAGGCCTGCTACCGACTGTTTGCGCATGCGTGAATGTTTTGGATATTTTTCCGTTTTTTTACCCTTATACTTTAACTTTTTTTTTTTTTTTTTTTTTTTTTTTTTTATGTGAAAATAATTATA
>VSKX01029918.1_pt1 | contig 13384 bp, 15 predicted proteins | sample 4799481 | NCBI WGS metagenome assembly VSKX01 (sample SAMN12179537, study PRJNA552185) | sponge metagenome | biome: deep-sea hydrothermal plumes; feature: spots directly above weak diffusing fluid; material: sea water; isolation source: sponge from the Swan site of a hydrothermal vent ...
CCCCCCCCCCCCCCCCCCCCCCCTCCTAATTTGTATTGAGTTACAGTACTGTATTGTTTGCATTTATATACACTGTACATTTCTGCTCGAGCCTCGTTCTAGCTAAAGCTTCTCTTCCCCCTATACAAAAATTCTGATAGAACCCTGCTGTCAATGTTTATAATTTCCAGCAATGATGGTAGCTATATAATGTTATGCTATATAATGTTATGTTGTCTTATTACGCAGGTGAAAGAAAGTTAGGACGAGTGATATGTCCCGACCCATGGAAGAGTGGTGCAAGAAATACAGTAGGTATGGTGTGGTCTTGGTAACAGCAGTTACTTTTACTTTCCTATAGAGTGTTTAAAATTAGCTAGTTTTGATATGTTCTTTACGTTTTTGTTATTATTATTATTCTAATATCCAGAAAGTGGTGGGCGCACTGTAGGAGAAAATAAAGCACTTACTGGAAAAAGAGCTAGGTGAGTTTCTGTGGTATATATACAGGGGCGTAGCCAGCGTGGGGCAAAAGGGGCAATTGCCCCCCCCCCTTTTCAAGACTACAACTCTGAACTCTAGCTAGAAGCTACGCTTTACCTACGATCTTACTTGTTTTTTAGTTTTGTAGCCAAGACAGGGTACTAGAAACTAGCTAGCTACTTTCTTGCAAAATCAACAAGAAACTTAGCACGATCTCTTCTAGTCTTGTAGCTTCTTTACACGCGTGGGTAGCAGTCCACATGGCTTTCAACATGCGCGATAGCCAATAAATGGTTACAAATACACTAGGTGTGGCTTACGGTTGCATACGCCTCTGATATGGGAATCTTGTTGTTATGTAAAATGTTGATATTGGTACCTCTAAAGAGCATCCTACTTCTCTACTGTAACAGTGAATTGATGGCTTGCCCCTGTTTATTTTTCTCCTACTGTACTAACTTTTACCTCCTTACAGCAGCGCCTCCGAACAATAAACTCAGAGTGTGCCCTAAAACTACTTAACAGCCAGGCTGTCTGAGAGTACAATACAAAGCTAGCTAGCTCAGTAGGTAACAAATAATTGGAGCACCCGCCCACGAATGTTCAGCATTGCCGGAAATATTAATTTAATAGCTAATTTGAGACCTTATATCCTGGATTTTAAGTGTACAATACCAAGCTAGCTAGCTCAGTGTTTGTCGACTCGTTACGTACGTACTGTACACCCTGTTAATATTGATAGCTTTTAATCTCCCGTTGCATATATATTATTTTGCACTATGCATACAATTACATGTGTGCATCTTTGTCACTAACTGTAATTGTCACTCTGTGTTTGGTCTCTACTAGATTCACACCTTACACAACAAAGTTTGAAAAATGCCGGATATGCAAGCAAGTTGTCCACCAAGCTGGGAGCCACTACTGTCAGGGATGTGCTTACAAGAAGGGTATTTGTGCCATGTGTGGAAAAGAAATACTAGACACTAAAAACTACAAACAAAGTAGTGTTTAGCTGTTCATTTCTAAATGTTTCTGTGTTCTTCCTCTAATCTCTGTATATCCAACTAAGCACTTACTTTTTACTCTTTTAAATTATTTATTGTCCTAACTGTCAGTAGTATTGCATGCTTGGGCACAGGGAGAATCTTTTGGAGATGTATAAATTATGGTGGGTGGGCACATTCGAAACTCATAATTATTTACTCACAAAATACAGTAATTTGGCTACACTGTCTGTCCATCGTGCATACATTCAAGTAGCTCATTCACACATGAGTTATTTCATCGTTCACGCTAAAAACTTAGCCTTCACGCCTATGTGATTGGTTCGGGTTTCTACCGTTGGATGGTTTCACAGGCCTAGGACGCTGAGGTCTACCTGCAGCTGGCCTTGATACCTGCTGTGGCTTTGTAGGTCCTATTGGTGATGCCCCAGTTGTTTGAACTGGTTTTTGTGGTTTAGTAGAATTTAGTTTCACAGACCTTGTGGGTTGTTCTGGCTTCTCGTTCTGGCTTCCCTGTTGGTGGAGTTGGTACCATTACTGATGTTACCTTAGTTGGTGGAGTTGGTACCGATCCAGTTATTTTTTTTGGCTGCTGTGGCGTCAATTGGGTTGGTTTGTTTGGTCGTCTTCGGGTTGAACGGGTTGGCTTGTTGAGTCACCTAGTATTTGTCGACAGAGTCGAACTGTTTGGTTTAGTAGTGGGTCTTGATCCCTTTGGTTTGGTAGGTGGTCTCGAAGGTCGACGGGTTGAGGTTTCTGTAGGTTTTTCTGGCTTAGGTTTTTGAGGTTTTTTTTGCTTACTCTCTGCCTTGCAGAAGGTAAAGTTAACGTTCTCATTTGTCAACACCCTGCAGGTCTTGTTGCTAGCTTCACAGTCTAGGTCTTTGCAGGTAGTAGAGTGATCTATGCAGAATAAAAAAAAGGTGTAAAAATGCAACACCTTTTATTGTGGTTGATCTATACCAATAAACATTATTATAGGTAGCTGTCACTCACTCTTGGGTATGCATTTTGCAAATGTCTTTAATCCTTTGCTAAATACTTCACAGTTCTCCAAGTCATCGTTACAATCAGCTCGCTCACAGGCGAGGACTTTTTTGCATTCCTTTCGATCTGAACATAATTCTTCTTCTCTTTTGCAGTTTACAGTACTGAGAGCAAGTACAGTGCAAACGACAATAAGCAGCTTCATATTTATTTGATGTCTTTGACCAAGTTATGAAATGTTCACTAGAAAGGACTCATTTTATAGCCACAACTTGCTCAGGTTTCACATGCTCAAAGTACTGTAAAAGGTAGCATTGCGTGTGTAGCATATGCTGAATAATACAATAACACATTGTTTCATTTATGTGGTCTGTGGTGAGGGCCTATGGTCTGTTTCAAGTGGACTAGTGCATTTCAGATTGATGTAGCAGATGCAACATGATTAAAATTATACTTCAGCTATACGTACGTATACGTACTTGTTTTGTTTTTATGGAAGTATGCGTAGCATTGCGTGTGTAGCATATGCTGAATTCATTTATGTGGTCTGTGGTGAGGGCCTATGGTCTGTTTCAAGTGGACTAGTGCATTTCAGATTGATGTAGCAGATGCAACACCATTAAAATATACTTCAGCTACTTGTTTTGTTTTTATGGAAGTATGCACCTGCTAGCTCCATACCAAACCTAAAATTTGGCCACTAAAAAATAGCTACCAGATTCAACAAAACAGAAACAAAACAGAAACATAGCTCACTCTATTGCAACTCATGCAGACATGCTTGTTGCGTCAAAGCTCTCAGCTGCATATGCTGTACTTAGCCTCCTCCACAGGCCTTAGCCTCCTAGCTCCACAGGCCTTCGTGGGCGTGGGGACGAGGCTAATGCTGTACTATGCTCTGGTGTATGTGGCAAGAGATAAGCACCTGAGTAGACAATTCTGCACACACAAATCAGGCCAAACAGCACCAGTCCAGTTGTACTGCATGTACATTGTACACCACCCACCTACTAGCTTTCTCACAGCTATAAGTACACACATTTCACCACCCACCTTCAGAGAAAACTTACTCTCCCATGTTACCCAGCATTTCCTCTGGGAGTTGTCACATGTTACAACAGTTTGTCTTGCCACTACAATAGAGCATAGATAGTATCAACACTATAGTTTCTTCCACATCTTTCCCACACTTAGCACAATGAAATTTGCACCATCTGCTTCAACACCTACTCACAAAACAAAAGCAGATTTTGATAGGCATAGTGAACACAACAATAATAATTATGTTGACCACATAATTATAGGCAGTGGATAGTGTTGATTTAATGCAAGAACGTAAAGTTTGCAAGCCTTGCGTTATTGGTGAGCTATAATAGTGTCTTAATAAATACTTGCAGATTGTACGCTGACATGAGAAATAATTCACAGTACTAGTATAAACAATTCGCGGTTTATATCTGTCGACATCATTTCACATTCAAGAATAAAAATAAAGTTACAGAACAATCCATATGCATGCAGCTTAGTCAGTGTCTGCACAAAAAGGTAAATAAATAAAACTGTGATACAAATGTTTACACAATGGCAATGCTCATATCTGGTCTTATGAGATCATCAACGCTATCAGTTGTGCAGCACCCTGGAAATGGACTACAGCCAGGCTTTGCACATGGCTCGTACTGTGGGTTGAACCCCCTCTCCATCTGACTCTCACCCCACACCATGCCTGCTTCAAATGCACTCTTTGCCTGTGAAATAGTATAAGGGGCTACCAATAATAATATGTTTTCATTATAAAATTATAATTTATAATGCCTTGTGGAATTTTCAAATTTTATTATGTACACTGAAGCCCAAAGAATAGCAGGTTATTCTGTAAACAGCATACAATACACGTCCACACCTTTACGTACATTATCAATCTGCTTCATAACACCACTGTACTCCTTGACATTGAGTGCATAGATCTCTCCTGGATCATTGTGTAGATTATAGAGGAGAGGTGGCTCATACTTGTGGAGAGTGTAGTTACCACGACACACTTCATCAGGATAAAAGTCGGGACAAAGTCCACTGTGCAACAAAACAATAGTCAGCCTCACATGCATTTATTTTCCCAAAAAGCACGAATATTACGAAGTTCAATCCTTCTGCTAACTTCACATGATAACGCATGCATGGCTATGTCTACACTCTACCTAGCCTCGGGACCAGGCCGCGTCTATCCGGATTCCCCGCGGCCTGGTCCCGAGGCTACACTCTACCATGCAACTCACCCATTAGAATAGTAATGAGCCTTGTACTCATTCCATCGCACAGCATATATACCTAGCTTAGGATCAGGATTAGATGGATAATAAATGTAGATGCTTCTGTCACTCTATGCAGTGTTAAAACATGATACAACATTAACGCAGTTGTAGGTATATCTGCACTCTACTATCAATCCGTATAACGTGTTTTTTTTTTTCGTGGAGAAAAATATTTTGCGAATAGCTGTCTGAGTAAATTTCGCGAAATGTTTCGAATTACGACAACTGACTATTTTTACTTGCAGAATGAGCCCGGCCCCCTTGATCGCTAACGATTAATTTTGAAATTCGTGAAATGTTTGTTCCACGAAAAAAACTATACGACGGTAGTAGCTATAGCCTACCTTCTTGTTATCAAACAGAATGGGTGTCATATCAACACCGTCCATAGTAACGTTAGGCAACTTTCCTCCAGCAAGATTGATCAGCGTAGGGAAAATGTCCACGGTACTCGACAGCTATCATAGTGTAGTACAATACACATTTTTATAATTAATTACAAGCATTTCGTTAATCAAAACTACAATACTTAGCATTCCTAGCTAAGCTAGACTCCGCACACTTGCACCACACACAACTGTGCTAGGTTTTAACTATCCTCACCTCCATTGTTCGTCCTACTCTGATCCTGTTGGGCCACCAAGCAATACCGGGTACCCTTTGCCCTCCTTCCCAGGTAGTACCCTTCCCACATCGCAGCAGACCACCATTCCCCCCTCTGATTTGCCTCATGAACGAGGGACTGTAGGGGGGAGGCAATACACGACAACAACATTAATGTGATTGACTTTTAAGTAGTGCCCAGAAATGAAGACTAGCTGTTTAACACTCAATTTTGAATGGTGAACAAAAGATGGGAGGGGAGGGTACAATGAAGCAATAAAAAACAGAAAGCAAGTGTTTGCTGATTTAGGCATGCAGGTATACGTAACAGGTTACAATAAAGTATCTCATCTCACCCATTGTCAGAAGAAAAGAAAACAAAAGTATTGTCATCGACTCCTGCATTCTTGAGGAATTGTATGATCTGCCCCACTCCCCGTCCATCTCTGCCAGCGAGTCACCGTACGGCCCTCTCACACTAGAGTTAGTGAACATCTTGCCAGCAAACTGAGGGTGATGATTGTGCTGGAATGCCATGTACATGAAGAATGGCACCTTCTGATCTACAGAAGAGAGAGTAAAAATCATTTTCAAAGTGACTCTAAATCCTAAATACTGTACGGGTGGTAAATTTCTAGGGTTGAAATTTTCGTGCATCTATGCTGATGGCTAATTAATTTTCGAGGGTTGTTAATTTCGTGGTGACCTTAGACACGCAGATGCCGCATGTGCAGAACTATAAAATTCAAGGGTTCCAATTTTCGTGCTGCTCAATGACCCACGAAATCCGCGAAAATATAACCCCCTCGAATTTACCAACCGTATGGTATTATTGTGCTAGCAAAAAATAACTGACCATGCACTTGATTGTGCATTTTTCTTCTAAAATGTTATTGTTGTTTCGACTATTACCTGCAATGACAGCTTACCAACTGCTGAATTGATAAATGACTCTGCGCCTTTCATTAATGTGCCGGTTATTTCAATGAGGTCTGCTGGTTGCTGAACTATTTTCTCATTTTGGAAAAGTGGGCACGGAGTAGTGCCTGAATACATGTACGTATAGAGCAGATCAAAAATATGTGTGCTCCCTAACAATTGTATACAAATTGTATCAAAAGAATCCCCCATTTTGAGGGTTGTTTTGATGTATTGTGAGTGTATTTTAAAGAATGCGAGCGGTTTGGACTGTGTGCACATGTACACTTATGGGCTTACCTGTCTGACACTTGTCAAAGCAAGGGGCTGTAGGGTAGAAGCACACCAAACATGGGCACATATCATGTGCAAACGGAATTCCCTACATAAAAAGGATAATGAGAATACAGTGGAAACAAAGTCAGATCAAGCTCACCATATAAGTGTCAAAGCCTTGTCTAGTGGGTAGGTATTCGTTGTCTTTGCCTACGCCTAAATGTCACTTTCCAAATATGCCAGTTTTGTACCCCTCCTCTTTCAGACTCTCAGCAATAGTGGTTTCATTCAGAGGTAATCCTGCATATTAACACGTGGAGGGATGCAGTGAATTGCTACACAACACGAAGTCCAGCTTATTGCTCGCCCAATCATCACTTAGTACAGTTAATTACTATAACTTGGCTAGATGCGCAAACCACTCAAGAGTATGGCTACTCATAGAGACAATTGCATGTATACCTCCGACACTGGCACTGAAGAATACTCCAGGCCACACACCATTGCGAGTCTGATATCGACCAGTGAGGAGGGCTGCTCGTGAGGGACTGCACACTGGACTAGAGGAGTAGAACTGAGTAAACAGAAGACCTTCAGAAGCCATCTTGTCCAGATTAGGGGTACTGGATGTTGGGTGGCCATACACAGAGAGATCTCCATACCCAACCTACACAATAGAGACTTAATATGGTTCATTGCTTGCTCTAAATTGTGAAGTTATAATTTAATATTGTCACTGAGGCCAAAAGGAATGCAACCCTTTAATACTCACATCATCAGCGAACAGAATGACAATGTTAGGTTTAGCTTGTGGCGTGGCGGAGCCTTGGACGAGGAAACACACCAGACTAGCAAGACACAGCCTAAGAAACACCTCCATCTGCTTCCAATTCCCTCAGCTACGTACATGTGTGGGAGGGGCTCGTAGGCATGGTGTGCTCTCATTGGAACAGTGAGCTTGCTTCAGAAAATGAGGTTCAAGATTAGGCACATAGTAAGTATTCTGCTGGTCATTTGGATCCTGGTTACCTTCTACTTTCTTGTGCCTTCTCTGTTTGGACATTCTAAAGAAAAAGTAGTAAGTACAAGTGAAAATTGAGTTCTACACGTTACCTCAACCCCGCCGGCTGGCAGCACTGTACAGTAGCCAGAGTAACAGCTGGTTTATTATTATGATGCTGGAGCTTATGTAGCATCGTCATTGCGCCAGCAAACACTCGATTAGAGCCAGGTTCAATTTGAGCGTGTGCTGGTTGGAACATTTTGCTCACTTGAGCACACACAATGGATAACTTATGTAAACATCAGGCATGCATCATGAATGTTGCGAGAAGCTACTTTTGGGATAGTATGACGAAAGCTGAATCTTGTTTTGGAGCTTTAGCTGTCTAAAGCCCAGTTCAGAATATGACACTGGAGCTTACTTAGCGTCACAAACATCATCAAAAACGCTCGATTAGAACTTGGGTCTAATTGAGCGTTTTTGGACCTTTTTGGACGCTTGTGATGCTACGCTGAGCTAAGGTCATATTCTGAACTAAAGTTAAATAATGTAGCCAAGTTGTCTATTACATTTGTGACTCGTGATAAATAATGTGTGTCATTGTTTTCCCGCCAAGTGATATCCCATTATGATTCATCTGTAGTAAGATCAGTATGATTATGTACAGCACATCTGTCCAAGCTCTACCTTGGAATAATACCTACAGTGTACAGTACATGCAATATGTTTGATGTCAAATTAGGGTGGTACTATAAAAATTATTATGCGGTTTGACTTCATGCCAAGACATTTGTGACGTGTGATCAATATTGTACGTGTCATTGTTTTCCTGCCAAGTGATGATATCCCATTTTATGATTCCTTCGTAGTATGATCATCGATCCTACAATGCAAAAGAGATTCACAATAATGAAGTTCTGAGCAACGAGAATGAAAAACCACCTAAAAATGAAGTAGTCAGGCCTCCATCCCCTAATCTAGTTGGCTTCAATGAGACACTCTACATCTTGACTGCTCCGAGAGACAAGGATGCTTATAAGAAGAATGCGTTCAACCAGGAGGCGAGTGATAAACTGGCCAGTGACAGGGCCATCCAGGACTCCCGGAACAGAGCGTGAGAATGTGTGGTAGCTACAGTGTATGAGACGCAAGCACAATACCATGAGGTTGGTAAATTTCGAGGGCTTAAATTTTTTGCGCAATGATTCTGATCCATGAAAACTCCTGAAGTTAAAAAGTAGGCAAAGTTTTGAAGTTGCAGCAAAAAGTGTAGTGGTACCAAGGTTTACTTTTAATCCGTACGTTGATCAAAAAGTGTATATGGCTCTCACTATCACTGTGTGTGACCTGTATGAATAGAGCCAGGGAAATCTATTTCTGTTTTTTTTAGGTGTCACTCCGTGGAGTATGAGAGCAACTTGCCAGACACAAGTGTCATTATTACTTTTCACAACGAGGCAAGATCCACTCTGCTAAGAACGGTTGTCAGGTTAGTGCTATCCCACAGGCCCAAAATTTAACTATAGGCCTTTTTTGCGACAATCAGATTTTGCTTTAGCAGTCATTTCACGATTTATTTTCACACAGGCGACCTTGACCACTGCCTACGCACACGTGAATTGCTAATTTCACGGTGCTTAATTTTTCACGAACAATAAAAAATTTGTGAAATATGTGACAATTAGCACCCCGTGAAAATATCCCTTTGTGGTTGAGATTGAACTTACATGTAGTAGATCACTGCTGTTGATTGTTATTGTTGTAGTGTCCTAAACCGGAGCCCAACGGAGCTGATTCGGGAGATTATTCTTATTGATGACTTCAGTGATAACCGTAAGATATCGACTTAATTTTAACAGGTCCTTTCTATGATTACCTACCGTACATATAGCAGAGATAGAATTTTTGTAGTATTATTTTTGTTCTAGGACCCGAGTTACGTAATCCCAGAAGTTTGCTCTCCGAATATCGAGATTTTGAAACAACAAACACGAATATTACCTGCTATGATTATGGATTTAGACAAACTTGCAACAAGTGTTATCTATAACCACATGTATACAGTGACAGACTCAGTTTAACCACATACTGTATATCGAGCACTGCAGCACACAGTGTTGTGGTTAACTTCTAGTGCACACATCTATGCTACTGCACATAGGGTTGCATATTAGTAGTGTGGTGCTGCTAGAAGACCCTAGAACTTAGACTGTATCAGTAGCTAGCCTTCACATATTTTATGAACCAGGCGTTTCGTTTTGTATGGTATCGTAAGCTACCGTCCGTTAGAACCTGAGTCTAATCTAGCGTTTCATACGTTACGTTACGAAACGAGTGTCTATCGTCATATCGTGAACCAGGCCTACCTCGTAAGGAATGTGTAAATGGTACATTATAATGATATTCATAGACCAAGTCAATCCTCAAAAGCTATCCATTTAGTAAAACCACAATTTCCTGTAGACACGTAGATGGTATAAAGACCTCTTCCTGCAGAGCCAGAATCAGCTTTGCGCAGTGGCAGTACCATAGCCAATGAGGTTTTACCGAGGCGTGGTTATTGCTAGTTGAAAACTTATCCCAATATCCTGCAATGACCACGTGAAATACCGTGGGCATTTGCAATTTTTGGAGACCATCAAGGTGGTCGAACTGTAGTAATTAAAAACAAACTCGTAATTTGTAACTTTTATTATGATCATTAATTTTGGCAAAATTGCCAAAATCAGTACCCTACTATAATAGTGTACCTTGTGTACATTGTGACGCTGTGATATATATTGTTTTCTGACACCGGATTCACATGCTTGTGTCAACGTTACCCTACCATATAATAGTGAGATATTTTCGTGGCCTAAAATTTTCTATGCATGCACACTAGCCTCATCGCTGCTTTAGCAAGCCCAACTCTAACTACCTGACTATGAAAATCCACAAAAATTTCTCCACTCATCGCTGCGTTAGCAAGCCCAATTCTAATTACTTGACTATGAACATTTTATCCACCAAAATTTCTCCACTCTAGCGCTAGCGACAGTCGTCTCAGATAACCACGTCACTAGTCAATTAATAATTTATTATCCACGAAAGACAAAACTAAGACGATCCACGAAATGTTTGGGCCACGAAAATATCTCGCTATACTGTATACGGTATTTAGCAAATTCTGCTTATGTACTGATAATTATCCCTCATCCCTGTGCCAGTCGGGTTTTTCATAAGCCTGGGGACGAGGTTAATCATGTACCTGATTGTTTGTAACCCTGTGTTATTCTCTAATCATGCCTCTATGCCAAATATTAGCTTACAGGGTTTCCAGAACACTCAATCTGGGTTCAATGCGGCAGCAAAACCGCAAGCTGTAGTGTGGCTGTCCATGTGGTTTGTTGGTTTCCGTCAGTACTTTGTTATGGACTGACAACGACAGGATAGTGGTGGGCGATATTACGAGACAGTATCGATACTGCCGATATTGGGTAGATATTCAGTGTGGTAGCGATCTTCGATGTCCTAACATTGAGGGATTTTCCCTACTTTTTGACTACTGTGCATGTTCAAGTAGGCAGTTTGACAAAATCTTAATTTTTACAAGGGACACAAGTAGCTCGTGGCCAGACTCTTATAGGAGGCCAGCCGGTTGTGGCTACCCTAGGACTCTACAAACTTGTAATTTGTGTAATGTGGTAAAGTATCGTATCGATACTACTGATGTCGGGACCAAAGTACTTGAAAGCATATCGAAGGTTAAATAAACACGGGGCATTGCGCACTACTACAGGAGAATCGGTAGACCCACTGATTGAAGTTCCCACGTCATAGGTCAATAATTAATAAAGTTTTGTTGTCACTATCCCTGTCATTTTAGCTATGGGTGTTACTCATTTTTCAGCTGAGGATGGTCTTTTGCTCGAAAAGTTGCCTAAAGTAAAAGTTATTGCAAACAGTCAAAGGGAAGGTAGGCCGTTTGGTTCCTTGATCCTAATGTAATTGCATGCTTTCTTGTTCGAAGGTCTTGTTAGATCTAGAGTAAAGGGTGCTGATTATGCATCTGGTGATGTCCTCACATTTCTGGACAGCCATTGTGAATGCAATGCTGGGTGGTTGGAACCTCTTCTACAGCACGTGAAGAATGTGAGCTACATACTGCACTGTACATACAGTTTTTTTTTTATGTACATACATTTAATGATATCACAACATTATTTTTAATTTTTGTCTTCAGAACCCACTTGCTGTGGCTAGCCCAATTATAGATGTAATAAATATGGATAATTTTCATTACGTTCCAGCTTCTTCTGACCTAGTGGGAGGTAAACCATGAGTCCACCACAGCTATGTATAACCTCTGGAATGGTTTTTATTATGTAGGATTTGATTGGAGCTTACATTTTAAATGGGATGGATTATCTGCTGAGCGCAGAGCAAAACGAACCTCACCCACGCAAGCTATCGAGTAAGACATGTATTTTAAAGTGACAGTGTAAGTGTATACTTTGTGCTTCAGAACTCCTATGATAGCAGGAGGTCTGTTCTCTATTAGAAGACGTTGGTTCATCGATAGTGGGAAATACGACACAGAAATGGACATTTGGGGAGGAGAAAACTTTGGTGAGTCGTTAACTAGTGTTCTATATAATTATAGATTGCAAGGGGAGGAGAGGGGATGGGGTTATCCAAATCATTTGGTTCTTTTATGCTTCTCTTTGCAGAGATTTCTTTCCGTATTTGGATGTGTGGTGGCTCTTTGGAGATAATACCTTGCTCACGAGTGGGTCACGTATTCAGAAAGAGACATCCATATAGTTTTCCAAAAGGGAATGCAGTTACTTACATCAAGTAAGTCAAAATGTATTCCAATTGTTGGACGAATTTGTGAAGTATGAGAGAATGTACACTCACGGCTACATACCGTATTCTCTCGAATAGGAGCCCTTTCGTGGGCGTTTAAACGAGATGTGTGCTAAATCGAGAGGGGCGTTTATAAAGCCATCTGGGGCAGGGCAGGGCGCGGGCATCTATTTAAAAGCCACACCTTCCAAGATGTCTGGTTATCAATGTGAACAGTTCGAAGTGTTGTCAGAGGACATCATGCGACATCTAGACGTCTGGACGCTGTGTATTGGAGAAAAACTACCTCTTGAGGCAGAGGAAAGTAACCAGCACCACAATCATGCTGCTGATTGTGCTCTGTTTAGCTGCTTTCACAGCCCTTGTCTTGAACTTTATATCATAGGACTTGTGCTAGGAACAGCAACGCTCTCCACCATTGCACTCTATCGCAGCTGCTTTGCACGCTCACTGTTCGTTTACAAAGCCCATGGGCGTTTATTAACGAACTTTTAGCAATTACACTAGGCATGTAAACGTAATGGGCGCTTATTCGGGGAGGGCGCTTATTCGAGACAATACGGTATACATGTGCATGTGTTACATCACCAGAGTTATTTTATGCAATAGTATTTGCTTGCTTCCAGGAACACTAGACGCACTGCAGAGGTGTGGATGGATGATTATTCCAAGCACTATTTCGCAGCTCGTCCTGGCACCAAAGGAAAAGATTTTGGAGAGTGAGCCAAGTATTAAATCCAGTATGTTTTGAGCATAATTGCTTATCATATTTAATAAGTGGATGAACGATGACTCACATATACTGGTATCTAGCCTCCTATGCAGACGTTCAAAGAAAGAGGCCTGCCCCTAGTTGCACGTGGATCCGCGTCGTTCTTGCATACTTTAGTTTTGAACTTGAACAATCCTAACTTAAGTTATAGGCTCTCAAAGTTTGCTGCTAAAACCAATTACTGTGATACAACTTC
>VSKX01010533.1_pt1 | contig 13378 bp, 9 predicted proteins | sample 4799481 | NCBI WGS metagenome assembly VSKX01 (sample SAMN12179537, study PRJNA552185) | sponge metagenome | biome: deep-sea hydrothermal plumes; feature: spots directly above weak diffusing fluid; material: sea water; isolation source: sponge from the Swan site of a hydrothermal vent ...
CACCGACAGTAGTATGATCCAGCCGTATTCACACAAGTGTGTTGACAGCCACCATTGTTGGACGAGCACTCATTTGTATTCGAGCCTTTAAAATTAGACAAAATAATACTAGCTTATGCCAATTTTTTTTTTAATGTAGCTATAGCAAACTTGACATAAGAAATACTTACATGTCCTTCCATTACTGCTAAGAGAATAGCCCGATCTACAGCGACAGTAGTATGATCCAGCAGTATTCACACAAGTGTGTTGACAGCCACCATTGTTGGATGAGCACTCATTTATATTCGTACCTTAAAATGTATTATGTATAATTATGATAGTCTGTGCATGCTAGGTTATGTTTTGCTAATCAACGTACATGTCCTTCCATTACTGCTAAGAGAATAGCCCGATCTACACCGACAGTAGTATGATCCAGCATTATTATAACAATAGTGTTGACAGCCACCATTGTTGGACGAGCACTCATTTATATCCGTACCTTTATATGTATATAATAATAATGTGCATGCTAAGCAAATTAAGACTATATTATAGCTATATTGCTATGCAAAACACGTTTGCCATCACTTACATGTTCGTTGATTACTATTTAGTGAATATCCACTTCGACATCGACAGTAGTATATGATCCATGGGTGTTGATGCAAGTATGCTGGCACCTATGACTTCCACTCGTACATTCATTCACATCTATTAAAAAAGTTATGCGAGTATGATAATTAACAATATTTATTGCATACCTCGTTCACAAAAAGTTCCAGTATAACCAGACCCACACCTGCAGACGTCTAGATTCCCACCATTGTAGCAAGAGCCTGTATGAACTTTTGACACAACATAAGGATAAAGTCATTTCAAGAGCTATAGCTACCTAAGAGATGATACATGTAGCTAGCCTGATTGCATAATTATGTTAATGGGTCTAGCTAAGACGAATAATAACGTAATGCGCGTATACCGTATTGCCGGAAAATTTGGCGCTTTGGCGATAAGGTTTAAGATCGTCGATATTAAATCCGCCAACATTAATTACTTTAATTTAATTTGGTCATAACGCATGCTTTCCGATGATGTAATTATCTACTACTGACAAGCGCCAAGTTACTTCTACTGACAAGCGCCAAGTTAAAATTTCACCTATATTACTTTACGCCTTATTTATGACTCTTCCGCTAAATATAATGACCGCCAATATTTCCGGCTATACGGTATAGCTACTTTGTAAGGAAAAAAATGTAGGCTCTCTATCTTACAAATTTGACCCAACTTACAAGTGTCCCCCTTTTGTCCCCTTGCACCATATCCTATTGATCCTTTTTGTCCTTTTGTACCAATCAATCCTTTTTGTCCTTTTGTACTGAGGCCAATCGATCCTTTTTGTCCTTTTGTACTGAGACCAATCGATCCTTTTTGACCTCTCAAACCTGCTCCTGTGTCGCCTTTTGATCCTTTAGCGCCGTTATTGCCATATCCTGTTGCTCCTCTGGAGCCTTTAATGCCATATCCTGTTGCTCCTCTGTTGCCTTTCTCTCCTCTGGAGCCTATAATGCTATATCCTGTTGCTCCTCTGGAGCCTTTAATGCCGTATCCTGTTGCTCCTCTGTTGCCTTTATCTCCTATAGTTCCGTTTTCTCCTTTCTGTCCTTGTGTGACGACTCCCATAAAACCATGCAATCCCTTCTCGCCTTTCTGACCAGATTGCCCTTTCATTCCATTCAGGCCTGGAACCCCATTTTCACCAATGACTCCAGTATCTCCTTTTACACCTTTCTCAGCAGATGCGCCCTTCTCACCAGATGTTCCTTTAGAGCCGGGATATCCATTTATTCCACGTTCACCCTCAACTCCAGTATTTCCTTTCACGCCTTTCACACCAGATGCACCCTTTTCGCCAGATAGTCCTTTAGGGCCTGGATATCCGTCGGATCCCTTGTCACCTTTTGCACCATCGGAACCAGGCTGTCCAATAATAAAACCACACTGCCCTTGTCTCATGAGTTGAATGCTACAGTTGAAAGCATTTTGAATTTCAAGCATACTGGCTTTGGAAATATAGTCTTTCAATAGTCTTGCAGCACGGTACATTCCTACATCACTCATCACTTTGTAATTATCCGACCAATTGTTCATTGCTTCTTGTATTTTCAATGCTGAGCGATCTACATGTACTTGTCTAGCAACTCTTTTCGGTCCTAGATCTGCAAAGCCATCTTCATCAGTTGATTGTTGCTGAAACAACTGCTGTTTAAGAGCTCCCAGCTCCATCTTAGTGTTGACAATGGCATAAGTGAGACCACATAAAACAACAACCTGCAACAAGTATACCAGATTAACTTTTTCCATCATCATCTTGTATGCTGAAGCCTAGATAGTGCTAACTCAGCATATAGCATGCAATCTAAATGCAGTAAGTAGACAATGCAGTCATTGTTGGCAAATGAGATTATTCCTAAGCAACTTGCATAATATTATACTTGTGGTATAGATATCTTGACTGCACATCTTTTTGCAAGTTTGGCTTCAGTTGACTGGTTGCTTGGCTTAATTTTTTTAACTAGGACGTATGTAGTCTACGTATTGCATTGATCGCCCCCAGCAGATCCCATCTTTAATAGACGTTGTTGAAATTTGCCAAAAATTCTTAGGACAACAAGACACATGCATGCACAGACAAAATTAATATGACAGACAGAGAAAATGTTCCCATGTAGAACATTCTATATCTACATGGTAAAAAATAATAATTATAATTATAATTATAATTAAAGCTAAGAAAGCTAAAAAAAAAAGTTCATCAGAGTCAGTATTGATTCACTGGAAGTTCTAGACAATGCAATCATTAATCGTTACAATGCAGACTGATAAATATAATGTAGGAGATTATTTCTAAGCAACCTGGTAAGCCATCTAGACTGCACATCTTTTTGAAAGTTTGGCTTCAGTTGACTTTGTGGTTTAAGGTTGTTTTTTTAAGCTTTGATCGCCCCAATAGACCGGGCCCATCTAATAGACGCTGTTGAAATTTGCCAGAAATTCTTAGGACAACAAGACACATGTATGGACAAATATGACAGAGAGAGAATGTTCCCATGTATATCTACAACATGGTAAAAAATATAATTAAAGCTAAAAGGTTCATCAGAGTCAGTATCGATTCACTGGTTTAACTGTGGCTGCTTTCTTGAGAAGTTCTTGAATGAAATTCTGCACAAGAGAAAAACATCCGACATTTCAAAACTCTGCCTGTTTTCATTGCATCGTGTGCAATTGAAAGGGGGGAGGCAGTGAACTATGTTTGGATGGCCATAACTTGAATTAGGATGGTCCAATGACATTACTTTTTAGATTTTTATAAAAGCTTAAAATGCGCTCTTTCAAATAATGTAATAAAATCCGAAGTCAATTTTTTTAATCCAAAAAAAACCATGGACTGTAAGTGGGTGATTTTGCCAAAAATTGGCCGTTTTAAACATTTTTAGTTAAATATTTCATCTTGTAGAGTTTTTTATGGGCTTTCAGAATATCATAAAATCATTACGATTGGACCAACGAAACTAAAGTTATGGCCCATAAAAACAGTGTGTACCATGGAATGGATTCACACTGTGACACATGACATTGTATTGGAATCCCACTGTACACACTGTACCCACCGGTCTCAAATAGAAACCTACCAAAACATAAAGTAACCTTAATTTAGGCATTACAGTGTATACAGTAACACACACTTACCTCAAATGGTTTCTTTGACGGTTTTAAATACTCCTGCAAAGAGGGAAACAGGGTACGTTTCACGACACATACAAACAAATCTAGGACTACATGGTTATAAATCAGGCATTTTATTCCACCATATTAAAAATGATCCACCATTGGGAAAGTGTTAAGGCTGGTTTATAATAATTATGATGCTGGACCCGACATAGCGTCTAGCGTCACGAACACTCGATTATCTATTCCAGCGTAGCATCAGCGTTTTGACGCTAGCATCATATTATAAACCAGCCTTTAGGCCCTATACCTCTCTATTATAAGAGCCCAGGTTGGTGTACTTACTCTCAATCTTTGTTCTCTTTCACTTTCTTTAATCTCTAAGACATCATCAATATCCAATTGTGGGTAGTCCTGTGTGTGTGTGTATGCAGTCATGTCATACAAATGTATGTATGGACAGTATTGCAGTGACCAAAGCACATGCAGCTATATAACATCACTGAAAACCGACACAAAGAGTTATTGTATACCTTCCTCGTGTGTGTGTTTGTTTACACATGAAACTTTCAATGTTTTGGGTTTCACTTTGCGATGCTCTCACAAAAGGTGATTCTGTGTCGGGAAGCACTTTGGTAGTTACTGACATGCACGACACTGCCATTCTAAACTGTGCACTTCGAGGTGATGACAAAAATTAATTAACATTAACTCTTTATAACTCGTAACTTTTCGATACTAGCTAGCAAAGATCTCTCAAACCTACCTCTGTATCAAACAGCTCCTTGAGTTGAACCTCCATCCAGCCCTCTATTTCCATTCGCTTGGATATCTCTTTTCTGTCATACTTCTGAGTGGGTACATGTTTCAGGTTGGGCTTGTCAGACACGTCCTCGGGAAACTGCACTTTGGTGGGGGTTGTGGCACTGTCAGCCATGGTAATCTCCTCTGGGATAGGTTATCAACTGGCGTAAACACAGTAGAATCCTGTTGTCAACTGTAAACAAGTTTTCTTCAAGAAGCGCACCTTGCCGGCACCAGTGCTAGTACTAGTGGGGCTTGTAACCAGGGGCTGATGCTTTGACGATCCATACCATATTAACTTCAAACATATTTTACTGCGGGATACCCTTTTCTCGTTCCTGAAGCAATATGACCCAAGAGCCAGAGTCAGAACAGGTCTGTTCATCCCATCCTCCTTAGTATAATATTATAGATCTACTATAATTATTCACTCTGGATTTACTATAAAACAGCAAAAATAATGACAGTTTTTTTCCCTCTGGTAGACTGGTCCTCCACGCCCCAAGCAGATAGGGAGGTGGGCCGAGAACTTGGGTGTTCGAGACAAGGCCAAGAAGCTACGGGACCTGGAGGAGGAAGAGTAAGCTGTTCGTTACCTACTTCATTCACAATAGCACAATAGTGATGTCATTCCTTGAGTAATGTGTTCTGTATCTTTGTGCAGTGAGAGACTTGTGGCTCCAGATGACTCGGATGATGGTAAGTCAGTGAGTTTTAGCAAGGTGATAATTGTGGTAACTGCGGTAGCTCATTGGAGGGTAAGGTGGGTTTATAATATGACGCTAGCGTCAAACACTAGATGCTAATATAGAACATTGTTCTAATCGAGCATTTCCTGACGCTAGGACGCTACATTGAGTCCAGCGTCGTATGCTTCTATGTCAATGGTGTGTGTTTTTTAGCAATAGCTGACTTACAGTAGCAAAACTCACTCACATTCACATTTGTATTCATTTGTATTCGTGCTATATCTTCTCTGCCTCTCAGATATCCAAGCAGTTCCTGACCTAGATGAGGTACATGAGGAGGAACTGATCACACAAGTTGCACTACCACCTACGTACGTGCACTAGCATACTCACAATGCACCGTTGGCTGTGTGTTTAATATCTGTGTAGACTGTGTATCTGTGTAGAGTGTATATCTGTGTATACTGGCACTTCACTGAGACATGTCAGAGGCAATAATCCCTGTGTTGTTCTTTCTTAAGTGTGGCAGTGACCAGAGTGGCCACGTTCAAGCAGCTGGACTCTGATCTACACAAGCATGCTGGACTATTCACACTGGTGAGTTTCTATGTAGTAGCTACCTAGTTACCTTTGTTCTGTGCATGAGCGCGGCGTGTGCTTGTGTTTATGTTGTTAAGACGTACTTAGATGGACACATACGCATTTAAAACTCTGTTCCTTTGATACAGAATGGTTTGACTGATATGAAGATACTCACTAAAGGACTATCGTCTGAGGCAGAGGTCACAGAAGTCAGTTCAGTAGCATTATTTATATAGCTATAAGCCTAGCTCACAATACATGCAACTCGGGCAAAATCACTGACGCGACGTGCCGCGTGAATAAACTATAACGTGAATCGCACGTGGCAACCCCCCACAGAGCGGCGCGTTACATGTATTGTGAACCTGGCCATACTCTTTCTAGTAATATAATATTATTATAGTAAGTTGTTTCAACCATTTTTATGTGCTCGTTGTGTATCAAACTGTGAAGTTGGGTATACTTCAAGAGTAGAAAATCATCATAGCAAATCATCATGGAGTTTTCAACTTTGATATACTTTTTGTGTAGGAGGACAAGCCGTGGGAATGGAATCGTCTTATAGCAGAGCTCTCCTCTGACATACAGGAGATGTGGGACTGTCGTGATGGCGCTGTGCCCAAGGTGAAGGCAGTAAGTCCACCCACTTCCATCGATGGAGAATTGCCGTAGACACTCTACTTCTTTCATTTTCTTTATCACTTAATTTTCTCATGGACAGCAAGTAGCTATAGACTGACTCTGCTGTCACCTCATGCCATTATGACCAATGCTCCTAATATTGATGGTGTACGTATGTGTTTGACTGTCAATGTTAATAATTATATGTACATGTACCCAAGAAAATAATATAATGTATGCTTGGTGTAATGTTTGAACAGTGCTAACTATAAAAAATAGTTGGTATTCTCATCGAAACCTCTGTATTTCTCAATTGAATCTCCTTTCTGTTTTACTTCCTGTGGAATATTTCTGTAGTACATTGTAGATGTGCTAGCACTGTTTAGAGGTTTCGCTGGTGAATTGCACCAGCCCATACATCTAGTGTGTTTTGTACTAATGTTGGCATTTTGCTTCATGCAATTTACCCAATTTAAACCAGTTGTTTTGGACAGTTTAATCGTATCAAGTTTAGAACTTGAGAGATGTACTCTTGACTTAGATGCTAGACCTACCTATCTATCTATACATAATGTTGCTCAGAAGATGTATTAGCATCTGTACTCTGTTTCTGCTATCACTGCTGTGCTGTGTAAAGTCTTGCTCATCCTCCTCTTTGAACGGTCAGTTACAATGGCTGAATATCACTAATGCTACTGAGAGAGGAGCACTCTGTAATGATTTTTCTCCTGCTGGATATTTTATTCGTACACACAAGTCAATTAACAAGACTGCCTCAAATGCCTGGGTAATTTATCTCGAGAGTGGTGGGGGCTGTACTACTCCCAAGTCTTGCAATACTAGGTTTATCCATCAGCCAATTCGTACCAACTACACACGCTCAGCAAATGGAACGTCTTTTGTCGATGTGCACCAGGTGTGGACTGATTATGAGAACGATACCTTAGCTGCTACGTCAAGACTGATGACTACCCTTTGGAGATTTTCTGCAAGTAATGATAGTATTTGGGTGGTTGATGGTAGAGGACTGCTTTCCACCAGTAGTATTGAAAACCCTGATTTGTTCAACTATAATCATGTCCTAATTCCGTATTGTAGTAGCGATCTATGGCTAAAGAAGACAAAAGATTTCATCAAAGCAAAAAATAGTAGCTTTCGTTTTCAATTTGATCCCAATGCAACACATCACCAATTCACATTTCGTGGAGCAGCCATCTTCCAATGTGTCATTGAAGATCTGTTTGAATATCACGGTTTTCGCAACGCAACAGAAGTGATTCTAGCAGGCAGCAGTGCAGGGGGTATTGGTGCCATGAACCACTCTCCGTGGCTGAGAGATCAACTCCACATCAAGACAAGAGCACAGGCTATAGTTTACTGCCTAATGGATTCATCGTGGTTTATCGATTTCAGAGGAAGCATCCGAGAACAATTCGCACCCGAAGAAATACAACCTCTTATTGAAACTAACGAGGTGGTGGAAACATGTCGTGATGAGTCTGGTGATCCAAGTGTATGCATTTCTGCACTCCATTACTTCACTCGTCACAAAGACCTCGTTAAAGATATTCCTACATTTGTACTGTTCAGCAAGTACGACTTATACCTCCTCCTAAGCTCGCTACAGTATGTGGACATGGACGTTCTGTTGATCATGCGAATAGTCTCAGAATACAGTGGTAGTATGAATGCTTCTCTTTCGGCTGTTGCTACTGAGCTTCCAAATCTGAGTTACTATGTAACTTCATGCTTTCAACACGTGTATTTGGCAACGTCGACCCTGTGGGGAGAAGGGAACATTCTGGGTACAGCCGGAGTTGATGGAGGACTGGAAAACAATCGCTTTCAGTACGTATGCACAATGCATAGCTAATTTGGTAGGCTGGTAGTGACTAAGTCTATGGAGAAGTGCATGTACACTGCAACACAGCTTTTTGCAATACCTCGCAAATAGGCCGCCCTCTTAATTCTTTGCGCATGTGCATATAGAACATCTACTTAGACTGCATTGCACTCCTGCTCTCACTCATGGGGACCTGTTATAAATGCTTTTTGAGCTTGTTTGAGAAATGTAAGAGACTAAATATCCCATACAGGCACACAATATCAAGTGACACTTGGACAACGTTTTACTTGGAGCACCTTAACACTTCTCTTGCTGTTGAGCACATCAGTATACACAGGGCACTTCAGCAATGGATATTGGCTGCTAAATCTGGGTACGTTTGCAGTAAAATAAACAGGTTGCTAAAATTTAGTTCAGCATCTCTATTGTAGCTATCATAAAAGATAAAAAAAACAGGTTCCCCCGGGGATCGAACCCGAGACCTTCTGCGTGTAAAGCAGACGTGATAACCACTACACCAGGGAACCACTTTTGTGTATGACATGATATGTGTTCTCTACAGTCACAATGTGAGATACCAAGACCAGTGCAGTGGCCCTCATTGCAATTCTCAATGCCCAGAAACAATTGTACTGGGAGAAAACACCTCCTATTGGGAAGTGGAGGTGAAATCTATGATGTGATTGTATATTCTGTACATATACTCTTCACTCGAGCAGGCTCAGGGATTTCTTCTAGCTGTTGTCATCTTTATATCTGTATCCTGTGTGGTAGTTAAAGTGCTCCTGAGTGTACGAGCATGCTATCACAGTAGGAAGCAGAAACAGTTTGTGGAATGGAACAGTTGGGAGTTTGATGATGGCTTAGAGTCAGCGGTAAGACCTAGCTATAATTATGGTTTTAATGTACCCTATATACTGCATATTTTTCATGTGCAGTTGCCGTTCTGTAAAGATGGTGATGCCATTTCTGTAGCCTGTCTCAACCTAAGGTGACTAACTATGCATCTTGCTAGTAAGGGATGATTTACGTCATATAATTGTTGTGCTTAATACGTTACAGATATTCAGTCACAGTGAAAGCGTCAGACCTAAAGAAAGCCTCTTCTCCAGCCCAGCATAAACGAATGCTTTCCTTGGCAGCTGCTGCTGGTTCTGATCCTGAAATAACGTGCAGGTATGAGCCTGGGGAGCAAGATTCAGATACAAATGTCGATCCCATGCTCACTCCCAATGCAGAAGAAAATGGTAAAATATGTATATATACATGCATGCAGTAAATGAATAACAATTATTGTTGTATTCTTCCAGCTTTTTCCCAAAATATCAGACAATTTCAAGAGATGCACAATGAACAAAAGAAACCAAGAAAACGGTTTAAGCATCATCTTCATGCATCTCATCGAAAAGAACAAATGAAAACTATTTTGAATGGAATTACAACATATTTTAATCCTGGAGAGTTAGTGGCTATCATGGGTCCCTCAGGTATCAATTATTAATAGAACATCACTGTATTACAATAATTACATCGTTCTCCAGGTTGTGGTAAGACTACTTTCCTTGATTTACTAGCTGGAAGACAAAATAGTCGAGACAAACACCAGGTACAATATCCACCAGCTACAATGTGTATAAACAGCTAATAAATTAAAAATGTAGATGTCACTTTTTAACTGTCAATGTAATCTACTTGTAGGGGGAGCTGCTTGTGAATGGAATTCCGATGGATGAGATATGTGATTGGTATGTGGCAAACACTGGCTACGTTCTTCAGTTGGCCACTCCCTATTACGAGGAGCTCACTGTACGAGAGAACATCACACTGGCTGCTCAGATGAGGCTTCCAGAGAGTTTGTCAATGGAGGCACAATTTGAGAGGGTGGAACAAGTATTAAGAGAGGTAAGTAATAATTTGTCAGAGGTTTTGTAGTATAAGCACAGTGTGTCTATACTGGTTATAACGGAGCTAACTAAAATACTTGTATAGGCAGGTCTCAATTCTCTTGCATCTACTGTGGTGGGTGGGGCTACTGGTCCTGGACTGAGTGGAGGTCAGAAAAGACGATTGTGTGTGGCATTGCAGCTCCTAAATATGCCAAGCTTTATTTTTTTGGATGAGCCTACATCAGGTGAGATAGTGAAACACTTTTTTGTTCTACTTACTAGTTGTCTCTACTTACTAGCTGGAAGACTGGTGGATTTTTTCATGCTGTTACTGCTTACCTACTCATTTGTTCTGTCTCCAAATGCCTTCTTTTTTTCAATTTACTATGTGCAGGTCTTGATGCCACTTCATCACTGGAGCTCCTCTCCCACCTGCACAGAGTGGCCAGCTCTAACAGAGCTGTGGTCCTCACCATCCACCAACCAAGACTAGAAATATTCCACATGTTTGATAAGGTCATTCTTCTTTGTCAAGGACAGGTAAAAACGTATTTTTTAATAGCAGAGACATTTTAACAGAGTATTGATGCAGATAGCTTACCATGGGATCCCTGACAAAGCATATGAAGTGTTCCTGGAAGCTAACCAGGCTGAAGGCAGGAAGACAGACTCATCCAAAAACCCTGCTGGTAAGTGTGGCACATTTTTTTAAGTATTCCTGAATTATTAACTGCTACATGGCCTGTGCTTCAGTGCCTTTTCTCTTCATCGTACACTCTGTTTTATTTCTACAGATGCCATCATGGATATGTTGGGCAGTGAGGAAGCTCGTGCAGCCATTTTGTCCTTTTACCGGAGTAGTGATGAGCCAGAAGCAGTGGAGAATGCGATTGAGGAGGTTCGCAGTATGGGCAGAGAGAGTGTCTCCAGCAGACAGGAATGGGGACAGCGGTAAGCTTGAGACTCAAGTAACAGAAAAAACTTGCACTTTCCGTACAGTAGCTAGTGTGCAGGCAGGGTCTCAGATCCTTTTGCTTAATTCATTCATTTGTAATAATATTATAGTTAAGCCATCTAAACAATTTTTTTGTTACATTTAGCCCTCGGCAAGAATCCGGTGTTCTGAATCGAATGTCTTGTCTTGAGGCTCGTGCCTCCAAGAGAGCTGGTCCGGGACAACTCCTTTATTTGCCCATTATCTTCATTGTCTATGGGTTGCTACTAGGTATGAGTATGATTGACTTTTGTGTACAAAAATGAATGTGTAGCTATACGCATTGGTAACGAAGATAGCTAATCTATCTCCATTTGCGTTGCAAACAGCATTATGTGGTATACTTTACTTCTGTGTAAATGTATAGTGTAGAACAGTTTCAGTTATTCTTGTAGCGTTTAGAACAGTTACGTAGCTAACACAATGTTACACTCCCTATCCTTGAACATAGGCACGGTCTACATTCAGACAGGCAACCCGACGTTCATTCTGTCTGGCTATGGAGTGTTTAGCTGTGCAAGCGGCCTCTTCATGTTTCCTATTGTCTACACCTACCTGTACAGGGCCCTAGAGGTGAGCATTGACATTGTGGTTAAATCGACTGTTGACCTACACACTATAAAAATGACACATTTGGGCCTGAAAGCAATTGCTGATCCGAACATACTATCTGAAGGGTCTCTATGCTAGAGCTACCTGGTGCAGATTCTAACTCATCAAAGTTAGCTGCCAAACAGAAAACGACCTTTCTATGCTCAAGTTATGGACCTTTGACTCTAGGCATCCCATACTCAAGTTATGGGCCATCACCTCTGGTCTCCTCGGCACCCTATAGCTACCATAACTTTAGTTTTCACAGCCCATGCAATCACAAAATTTTGAAACCCCAGTAAAAATTATATCAGATGACTTTTTCAGTTTAAGTTTTTAAACAGCCCAATTTTGACAATTTCACCCACTGTCCCATGGTTTTTCCCTCCAAATAGGAACATTTGTACTGGATAGCAGCAATTGGTCATAATTTTATGATCGAGTACACCATTGAAAAGGTCTATGCTGGAGCAACTAAATGCATGTTATAGTCCATGGTTTTTTTCGGCACATTTAGAATTACTGATCTGAGCACACTATATCTAAAAGATCTATGGTAAAGTAAGATCATCAATCCTAACTAGTTATGATGGGCTCTCGAAGTTAACTGCCAAAACAGGCCACAATTTAGTTCAAACTAAGTTGTGTCGTAGTTTAAAGAAGTTCAAAACAGTCGAACCACATCAAACCAAATACTCCAGTCCTAACAAAATAACTACCAATATAGTCAATTTCATTAGTAATGCTACGATTACCATGCAATATAATTATACTTACACTGTAATTATTCCCTATGCAGATATTTACACTGGAGTATTCGGATGGTGTGGGCAGTCCCATTGAGTTGGTGCTGCAAACTTTCCTTAGGTTTGCCTCTCTGGCTTTTATGCCCAACCTGCTCTGCTCTGCGGCTATCTACCTCCTCGTGAGCATGTATTCAGCTATTTTACAGACCATGTGTACACCGCATGCATGCACTGCATACAGTGTGCAATCTGATTATATCCATCTATGTACTTCCTCATTGACATTTTCCATAATTATGTCCTTGTACATACACTTCACTCACAGGCAGTTCCTTACTCCCAGTACAACCTCTGGATTTTTGTTCAGATTACTGCTATTGCTCTCTCCATCAACCACACCTGGATTGCTTTAGGGATGTTTGTCATCACTGCTCGACCTGCCTTTGCCCATAGGATATCTCCCGTACTCAGTGCTATTGCTGGCTTCGCTGGTGGCTTCTTTGTACCTCCCAAGCTCATGCCGCCCTGGTAAATATTGTTACACCTGGTCTCTTCACTTGTCCCTGTTAAGATTTCATAAACAGAAACCATCTATATGCATGACTGTTATATGTTTTATGTGCTGTTGTGACTTACCATAATATCGCAGACAAAACACCTAATACATTGCAGCATTAACACTTAGTAAAGTCGTAGCATAAATATGGTTGGCCAGTTGGTCTAGTGGCATGATTCTCGCTTAGGGTGCGAGAGGTCCCGGGTTCGACTCCCGGACTGGCCCATGTCTTTTGGCGCAAATCATTGTATTATCTGCAGAGTATTCTGTCGTTCACTCTTTAACGATTTGATACTGTAACTGGCCAGTTGGTCTAGTGGTATGATTCTCGCTTAGGGTGTGAGAG
>VSKX01043795.1_pt1 | contig 13369 bp, 10 predicted proteins | sample 4799481 | NCBI WGS metagenome assembly VSKX01 (sample SAMN12179537, study PRJNA552185) | sponge metagenome | biome: deep-sea hydrothermal plumes; feature: spots directly above weak diffusing fluid; material: sea water; isolation source: sponge from the Swan site of a hydrothermal vent ...
GGTGCGGAGGCGATTTTAAAACTTCGCTCGTTGAAATCAAGCAATGATTTAGAGGACTACTGGAAATATCATAAAGAGCAGTCAAAACAAAGATAATAAAGGTGTGATCATGTCCGTCGACGTAAAAGAGCCGCACCCAATAGTATTTGAGATGTTGACTCAGAGATTCTTAAACTATTGTCTTTCCTGACCTGTTGCACAGCTTGATAGCCTTGGTAATACCATTTAGGCGGTGCATCTGGATCTACTATCCCAGCCGAATTAAATATCTCTTCTATTTCACGTTGAAAATTAAAGTGTTTTAATACTGTACTCGCATGTCTGATAAACATATTAGGGATCTTCACCATTAGATCCCGTGCTTCTTCGCTTACGCTCTCAATTCCTATTCTTTGCGCATGATGAGCCTCTATTCCATTGACGCTTCCATCTTCACTTAAACTAATACTTAGCAACGAGTCAACTACATCAATTTCATCTGCTGATTGTGGACAAGGTAAAATGCCTGATCCGTTCGAAAATGGAAGTTTATACAATAGATCAATTTCTTGTTGATAATCCTTTTCACCGCCAAAACCCAAACAACATTGAGGTACTATGCCTTCAATTTCATATGATAGAGAAAATAAGCTGTCATCTAGAGTTGATTTTGGAAGAGAAAAAGGAGATCGATTATCAATCACCTCTACTTTGATTATCGATTTATGTTGATCTGGCATCATGTCATATAAACGTTTAAGCGCCGATAACTTTTGAGCTGCATCAAAATGCAGAGGTTTAAACTCAATTGTTAGACAAGAAACGCAATCTCTAACTTCATCTACATGGTTTTCATTTACTAAATCACTCAAAGCAATAACCATTTCTTCAGCATGTATTCTGGCTGATACAGGACTATTTTTAAGTTTTACAGGAGGCAATACACCCTCAATACCAACGTATAATTCTCCGCCAATAACTGTTGTATAGACATTAAGATCATAACTGTCAGATATAGCGAGTTGAACTTGTATTTCATTCAATAAATTTATAAATTTTGTAACTAATTCAGAGTTAGAAGATAGTTCAGCTGATTTGAGCATTTCAATTAATGAAGAGAATTGCTCTGGAGAGATGTTCAATTTATTTTTGTTCGCATACTGGCTAAGAGTATTAATTAAGTCAATTTCATGAGGGTTATAGGTAAACTTAATAGGCTCAACAGCAGCAGTAAAAGCTACTTCAACATCACTTCTACCGTTCAAACCTTCTGTAATAGTTGTGGTAAAAATTGGTTGATATGAAGTTGCTTGAGAGGAATTTGTTTGATAAGAAGTTGTTAGTCGCTCAAGATTTCTAATTGCTGTAAAACGCAAAGCTGCATCAATTTCTTCTGAACCAGTGATTGATGCTCGAGTTAACATATATAAATCAATGCACACTTGTCGTTTATCAACACCTGAAAACCAACACTTTAATTGATCCCAATAACCCATTGCGCAAGCATCTTCATAGCATGACGCATTCTTGATGCGATCAATACGCTTATCACTTATTTCTATACTCCGTTGTAAACGATGAGTACCATGAAGTGCAATTTCCATGGTTCCTCCTTTCATGGGCAGCGTTATAAATCTATATTTAAATTATAAAGCTTTTGTAGTACCTAGAACACTCCTTTATCATTAAAGTTAGTTAACAAGAAATGCTATTTATTCAGGTTCGCACTAGCTTTAATAACCGTTTACTGGCCACTTACTGGTATTTCGAGATCAAAATGTAGATAAGCTCTTTGAGTTGCTATTCGACCTCTTGGAGTTCTTTGAATGAAACCCTGTTGAATTAAAAAAGGTTCTATAACATCTTCAATAGTTTCTCGTTCTTCTCCAATAGCTGCGGCTAGGTTATCAAGACCAACAGCCCCACCATCAAATTTTTCGATGATTGCCAGTAATAACTTTCGATCCATGTAATCAAAACCTTCATTATCAACATCGAGTAAATTCAAAGCTAATTCTGATGTTTCTTTCGTTATTTTGCCGTCATACTTAACCTCAGCATAATCTCTAACTCTTCTCAATAGTCGGTTTGCAATTCTCGGTGTTCCTCGTGAGCGTTTCGCTATTTCAAACGCGCCTTCAGCAGTAATTGGAAGCTCCATTACGTTAGCTGAACGAGTAACAATTGTGGTGAGATCTTTATTGTTATAAAACTCTAACCTTAAAGGAATACCAAATCGAGCTCTTAACGGCGATGTTAGTGCTCCCGCTCTTGTTGTCGCACCGACAAGTGTAAATGGAGGTAATTCAAGCTTAATTGAACGCGCAGCGGGTCCTTCTCCAATCATAATATCGAGTTGGTAATCTTCCATTGCTGGATATAAAATTTCTTCGACAACTGGGCTTAAACGATGTATTTCATCGATAAATAAGACATCGCCTTCTTCTAAGTTTGTAAGTAAAGCAGCTAAATCACCGGCCTTCTCCAATACGGGGCCAGAAGTCGATTTTATATTTACGTCCATCTCATTAGCTACGATAATAGCAAGCGTCGTTTTACCTAAACCCGGTGGACCATATATAAGCATATGATCTAAGGGTTCATTACGCTTTCTTGCTGCCTGAATGAAAACCTTTAATTGCGCGCGAATGTCATCTTGGCCTGTGTATTGATCAAGCATCTTCGGACGCATAGCTCGATCAACAACCTGTTCTTGAGGCTCTGTATGAGGCTGTATTAACCTATCTGCTTCTATCATATTCGATTCCTTAAACCTCTAATCAAAGCATTGATTTTAATGCTGCTTTAATCAAGGATTCTGAATTAAGTCCATCTTGATACACACCAGATACAGCCTTACTCGCTTGAGTAGGCTTATAACCCAATGAAAGTAATGCGGCAATTGCATCTTCTTCCGCAGTATTAACATCAGTTTTAGGCTTATAATCACTTTTAAGCACAAACTCACGCTCTGATCCTGCTGAAGCTTCCATCAAACTTTTAAGCTTATCTCGCATTTCCACTAATAAACGTTCAGCTGTTTTCTTGCCAACTCCAGGCAACTTAACAAGGGTAGCGATATCATCATGTTCTACACATGAAACAAATTCTGACGCTGTCATCCCTGATAAAATAGTTAGGGCCAACTTAGGGCCAACGCCATTTGTTTTAATCAATAACCTAAATAGCGCTCTTTCTTGCTTTGTCGTAAAGCCATATAAAAGTTGCGCATCTTCTCGAACGACAAAATGGGTATATAAACTTACCTGCTGAGAAAGTTCTGGTAACTCATAAAAGCAAGTTAACGGCACTTGTAATTCGTACCCAACTCCTTGAACATCGATTAATATTTCTGGCGCTTGTTTTTCAATGAGTATTCCTGCAATTCTACCTATCATTTATATCGTCCGTATGTTCTTGATTTAACATGTCCAGCCATTGAAGCAAGGCTTTGAATAGTATGAAAATGGCATATCGCTACACCCAGAGCATCAGCTGCATCGGCTTGCGGAGCGCTAGGGAGTTTCAATAACTTTTGTACCATGTGTTGGACTTGCTCTTTTTGAGCTCTGCCAGTGCCAACTACTGCACTTTTAATTTGAGTAGCTGAATATTCTGCAACGGGTAAATCTGCATTTGTTGCTGCCACTATTGCTGCGCCACGAGCTTGACCGAGCTTTAATGCTGAATCCGCATTTTTTGCCATAAATACACGCTCTATGGCGAATTCTTCTGGCTGATATTGGCGGATTATTTCAGATAAACCATCAAAAATTTGTTTTAATCTAGGTGCGAGATCATCGCCACTTGTTCGAATACAGCCGCTGCCAAGATACAATTGCTTACGACCTCTGCAATCAATTACTCCATAGCCAGTTATTCTCGAACCGGGATCAATCCCTAAAATTATGGGCATACTTTGCCTTAGTCGAGTTGTTCCATTATTTCATCTGAAATTTCTGCATTATGATAAACGTCTTGAACATCATCATGCTCTTCTAACATATCAATAAGTCGTAAAAACTTAGGCGCAGTGGCTAAATCAAGATCAGCTTTTGTTGATGCAACTAACGTAATTTCGTCATGTTCTGGCTCGAAACCACCAGCTTTTAATACATCCTTTACATCATAGAACTCAGTTGGAGATGTAACAACATCAATACTTGAATCATCATGTGTAATAACGTCTTCAGCACCTGCCTCTAGTGCGGCATCCATCAAAGTGTCTTCATCTACATCGCTGCCGAATGAAATAATTCCTTGCTTGGTAAAAAGGTAAGAAACTGAGCCATCAGTTCCTAAATTTCCACCTGATTTATTAAATGCATTCCTAACACCTGTAACTGTTCGATTGCGATTATCTGTCATCGTTTCGACTAAAACAGCTGTTCCACCTGGACCGTAACCTTCATAAATAATGACTTCAAGCTGCTGACCGTCTAATTCACCCGCGCCTCTTTTGACGGCACGTTCGATAGTATCTCGAGTCATATTGCCAGCAAGCGCTTTATCTATTGCACTGCGAAGTCGAGGATTGGAATCAGAATCGGAGCCACCTTCTCTTGAAGAAACAGTGAGTTCACGGATAAGTTTAGTAAATAACTTACCGCGTTTTGCATCTTGGGCTGCTTTTCTGTGCTTAATGTTCGCCCATTTGCTATGTCCTGCCATAACGCCTCCTACTTATACTAAAAAACCGAGGAAAACCTCGGCTTTTTATATGACTAGAAATTATGATTCTTTTTCAGTTTCTTCAGCAATAACTTCGACACCGAGTTCTTTTAATTGAACTGGGTTGGCAAAACTCGGTGCATTTGTTAATGGACATGCTGCCGTGGTTGTTTTAGGAAACGCCATTACATCACGGATAGACTGAGTACCAGTCATCAACATAATAATACGATCTAAGCCAAAAGCTAAGCCTGCATGAGGTGGTGTTCCATATCGAAGTGCTTCAAGTAGAAAGCCAAATTTTTCTTCTGCTTCATCATCCGAAATGCCAAGAATTCTAAACACAGCAGCCTGCATTTTAGCGTCATGAATACGCACCGAACCACCACCTAACTCACAGCCATTTAAAACCATATCGTAAGCATCTGAAATTTGATTAGCTGGATTTGCTTCTAACTCTTCAGGAGTAATTCCTCGTGGGGCTGTAAATGGATGATGCACCGCGTGCAATCCACTGCCAGCTTTTTCAAACATTGGGAAATCAACAACCCAAAGAGGACGCCATTCACCATTGAGTAATTCAAAGTCTTCGCCTGCTTTAAGACGCAGTGAGCCCATAGATTCAGCAACAACATTCGCTTTATCCGCACCAAATAATATGATGTCACCTGTTTCGGCTTTTGTGCGTTCAAGAATGCTTTTTACAATGTCTTCGTTTAAGAACTTAATCACTGGAGATTGAATACCTTCAAGACCTGCAGCCAAGTCATTGATCTTCATCCATGCAAGACCTTTAGCACCATAGATACCTGCGTATTTGGTGTAATTATCAATTTGTTTACGAGAAAGTGATGCACCTGTTGGGATTTTTAACGCAGCAACACGACCTTCTTCATCATTCGCAGGACCGTTAAATACGGCGAATTCAACGTCTTTAACTAAATCAGCAATATCTACAAGTTCAAGAGGATTACGTAAATCAGGCTTATCAGAGCCATAACGAAGCATTGCTTCTTGATAACTCATGCGAGGAAATTCACCTAAATCTACATCAAGTAATTCAGTAAATAACCCACGTACCATTTCTTCAGTCTTAGCCATCACTTGTTCTGAAGACATAAATGACGTTTCAATATCAATTTGAGTAAATTCAGGTTGGCGATCTGCGCGTAAATCTTCATCTCGGAAGCATTTAACGATTTGATAATAGCGATCAAAGCCAGACATCATCAACAACTGCTTAAAAAGTTGTGGTGATTGAGGTAGCGCAAAAAACTGACCTTTGTATGTCCGACTTGGTACTAGGTAATCTCGAGCACCTTCAGGCGTAGCTTTAGTTAGAATAGGTGTTTCTATATCTAAAAAGCCATTCCCATCTAAAAATCGTCGAACGAAGCTACTAACTTTTGAACGGAAAACAAGACGCTCTGTCATTTCAGGACGGCGTAAATCTAAATAACGATATTTTAACCGCTGCTCTTCGCTGTTGTTTTGATGATCATCCATGCTTAGCGGTAAAGGTAATGATTTATTAATAATCGTAAGTTCTTGACCTAAAATTTCAATTTCACCAGTCTTCATGCCAGAGTTAATTTGACTGTCAGGTCTTGCGCGAACCAAACCTTTAACTTGAACACAAAACTCAGCTCGAAGACTACTCGCTACTTCAAATGATTCTTTCAAATCTGGATCATAAACAACCTGAACAATACCTTCACGGTCTCTTAAATCTAAAAATACAACACCACCAAGATCACGGCTACGATTAACCCAACCCACTAGCGTGACTTCTTGGCTTACGTGAGACTTGTTCACGTCTCCACAATAATGACTGCGCATTTATTTTATACCCTTAGTTCGAATAATTTTATTTAGAATATTCAAGTTGTGAGCAACCTGAGAAATGTCGACATTATAGATAAATAATGCTCACAACCAAAGCAATAAACAGTCAGTAGCTGAACTATCGACCATTTCACTAATATTAGTCATGGGATCTGGTGATACGTTGTGGTTACTTTTAAAACAAACTTACAAAAACAAATGAGTTTAACTGGTCATGTAGCTGTTTTCATCATTTCCTTTAGTTAGTTCTGTTAACTTATCAGCTTGTTTTAGCAGTTCTATAGGACTGTCTGCATCCATTGGGTAAAATGCAACACCGATACTTGCAGTTATATTAACTTCAGGTATCTTTGCTTCTACCACTCTGGCTATGGCAGCAAGCGCATTTTCAGCAACTTGACATACTGCATCGAACTCTTGCGCTCTATTAAGAATAACGACGAATTCATCTCCACCAAATCTTGCTAACGTGTCAGACCTTCTGATCGTGCCCGCTAATGCATTAGCACAACCAATAAGCAACTCATCACCAGAATTATAACCACGTGTATCGTTTACCAATTTAAAGTTATCTAAACTAACAAACATCACTGCAAATCGTGTTTGCTCTCTACTATGAGTCAATACCGCTGATGTTAACCTATCATCAAGTAATCGACGATTTAACAAGCCGGTTAAATTATCATGAGAATTAAGATATTGAATTCGTTGTTCAATCTTCTGCCTTCTAGCGACTTCTTTTTGTAAACGTTTATTTGACAGCCAATATATAAAAAAGCTGAGGGCAGAAATGGCAAAGGCAATTGAGACATAAATTAACCAATTACGGTACTCGTGATTGTGGTTAGTGATAGCTTTTGGTATCCAACGCTTATAAAGCGCTTGTTTTTTTACTTGGGTAACTTGTCTTAACGCATTATCAACTAACGGAACGAGTAATTTAAATCTGGGATGAAAACCAAAATGACTTTGTTGTGCCCCAAGTTCAGGTAACAAGGATATATTTAAATTATAATGCTCAGACTGATTTATCAGATGAGATAAAGTCATTAACTTATCAATAAAAATATCGGCGTTATCGCTTGCAACTGCTTCAACACCTGCCTCGCTATCAGAGACTAAAATCAATTTTATGTTAGGTTCAACTAACATTATTTTACTTGATAAATCATATCCTTCAACAACGGCTATGCGTAATTCTGACAATTGGTCCAAACGGAACAGACCTGCATGCTCAATACTCGAAACTAACGCCCAAGATGAAGGCCAGTAAGGTCGGGTGAATATAATTGATTCTTGCCGAGTTTCACTTGAGGCCATGCTACCGGCAAAATCTATTTCACCATCTTGCAATGCTGAATATAAAGACTGCCAATCATTAAACCTAATCGGTTCAACATTCAGTTTTAACTGTTGTTTTATAAGGTCAACGATTTCGCTATTAATTCCAGAAAATAAACCCGACTCATTGGTAAACTCCATTGGAGCCCAATTTTGTAGATAACCAAATTTCAACGGATTAAGTTTATTAAGATAATCCTGCTGTTCTATTGAAAGAGGCAAAGACGTTTCAGTTTCAATAAAAACATGGTCAGCTGGATTTAAAATCCATTTATCTTCTAATACTGCTAATTCTTTATGACTTATTTTATTGAAGCCATCATTAATGCTGTGGTTAAGACCAATATTTTTAGTCTGAATTAGACTATGTACAGTCGTGGTATATTCTACATTCGAATCCTGAAAAAAGTCGGCCCAAGCTTTCTGTTGCAACAATTTATGTTGCGCCCATGCCGCGGGGGCAATAAATCCTCTAATTTCACCATTTGTACTACTTTCTATCATGTCCTGAATAGAATTAAATTCTTTAATGATAATCTGTGGGAATTGTCTTTTTATAGCAGCCGCATAACTTATCGAGTTTAAAACACCCACTGATAATCTATTAAGCTCTGACAACTTTTTTACTGGTGTTTTATAAGCAAAAAAACGATGCTTTACATTAAACAATTTCCAAGAGTTTGTTAAATCGTCAGGTAAGTCTTCACTTCTGCTATTCGAAAGTGCAATTTCAACTTGTCCGTTTTTCAGAGCTTCTCGTGCTTCGTCGTCATCTGAAAAGATAAAGTTAACATTTTTACCAACTTTCTGTCCCCACAAACGCCATATATCAACAACCATTCCATGTGGAAGCCCATCAACACCTAGTTCAGAATAAGGGCTATTATTTTTATTAAGTGCGATACTGATCCCTGAAGCTCGGCTTTCATTACCAAGCCAATGTTGCTGTATTTGTTCGATTCTTTCATCAGAGATGCGATTGAAGCCGCTTTCAATTTCCTTTAATAGCGTGTCATTACCTACTTTTACAGCTGGATGCAGATTGATTTCGCTAATGGTTAAACGTGATTCTAAAGGATAAAGATTAGTAACGCTTTCTTCACGTTCCCGCTTACGCAAGTATCCTTCCATTCCCGCAAAAACTAATATATCTCCCTTCATTGCTGCATTTAACAATACACTGCGAGATACAAATTCTTTGTATGAAAAGTTTACACCAAATCGATTAAGCTTAGCTTTATGTGCAGAGCCTTCTACAACCCCGATTTGATAAGGTACAAGTTGCTCAATCTTATTCTTATTAACAAGAGATTGATTCAGGTAAAGGTGGGTTGTAACTGTTGCTATAGGTGATGCAAAACTAAAGTGAGACTCTCTCTCTCGAGTGTTCGCCATTCCAGCATGAATATCAGCAACTCCATTCTTAATCGCATCTAAGGATTGCTGCCAATCCAATAAAATAAACTTAACATTTCGATCGTTTTCTTTACCCCACTCTTTCCATAAATCAACCAGTAAACCACTTGGTTTACCTTGTTCAGTTTTATACTGGTAAGGAAAACTTTCAGTACTTACAGCAATAACTAAAGGCGCTTCTTCTGGGTGAGCATCAAATGATAAAAAACTAAAAAAAACACAAAGAACAATCAAAAAATGTGGTTTCAAGGCCATTCCTTAGCACATAAGCACATGTTGTAAAAATGTATACAATTTGTATTAGACAAGATTTTTCAACAAATATCCAGTCACTCTCTTGCTGAATTTGCATTAGGTTCGCTAAAATGCGTTATTGATTTAAAACAGAATCCAGTTAAATGAAGCCCAAGCAAGACACTATCTATTCAGAACCTAATCATCAGATTGACAAATTTAGCTTTGACGTTACCGTCGCCGGTGTATTTGATGACATGATAAGACGCTCTATACCGGGCTATTCAACTATCATTCAAACGATAGGTGAGATTGCTCGAGAATTCGTCAAACCAGATACTAACGTTTATGATCTTGGTTGTTCTCTGGGTACTGCGACAATAAGTTTACGTCGTAATATTCAGCATAAGAATTGTCGGATTGTTGCTGTTGATAGCAGCCAATCAATGATTGAGCGATGCAATGAAAATTTAAATGCTTACAAAAGTAACACCATAGTTGAACTCAATTGCTGCGATATTCGCAATGTTGATATCAGCAACGCCTCAATGGTCGTGCTAAATTTCACTCTCCAATTTTTAGAGCCTGAAGATCGTGAGCCATTGATACAAAAAATTTATAGCGGTCTCAATCCTAGTGGCATTCTAGTTTTGTCAGAAAAACTGAGATTTAGCGATGCGGTTATACAGCAGCATTTAGATTCTCAACACTTGGATTTCAAACGCGCAAATGGCTACAGCGAATTAGAAATAAGCCAGAAAAGAACAGCCCTAGAAGATGTCATGAGAACTGATACTCTCGAAATACATCAACAGCGCATGAGTAATTGTGGATTTCAACATTTCAACATCTGGTTTCAGTGCTTTAACTTTGCATCAATGGTGGCATTTAAGTGATTAACTTCAGTTCTTTTTATCAGCAAATATCTGATTCAAACCTTCAACATTGGCTTGAAACAGTCCCCGCTTTACTCGGGAAGTGGCAGCGTAATAATAAACATGGAGACCTCCCTAAATGGGAAAAGGTGCTCAAAAAGCTTCATTACCCTACTCCAGATATTCTCAACTTCAAAGATAAGGTAGAAATCGGAAGTGGAGAACAACTCAGCGATGGCCAAAGAGAGAAATTACATAACCTTTTACAATTATTTCATCCTTGGCGTAAAGGCCCTTTTCATATTCATGGAATCCATATCGACACCGAATGGCGCAGTGATTGGAAATGGGAGCGTGTAATCCCCCATTTATCGCCTTTAACGAACAGAACAGTACTTGATGTCGGATGCGGCAGTGGTTATCACATGTGGAGAATGCTAGGCGCTGGTGCTAAACGCGTTGTAGGAATTGATCCATCGATATTATTTTTATGCCAATTTAAAGCAGTAAAGCGTATAGCTGGCACAGAGCTCCCTGTTCATCTCCTGCCATTAGGCATTGAAGAATTACCACCATTAGATGCTTTTGATACTGTTTTTTCTATGGGCGTCCTTTATCACCGTCGATCACCAATTGACCATATCCTACAACTTCGTGATCAACTTAGAACGGGTGGTGAATTAGTCTTGGAGACGTTGGTTATTGATGGTGATGAAAACGCATCACTTGTCCCATCAGACAGGTATGGAAAGATGAGCAACGTATGGTTTTTACCTTCTGTAGCAACGTTAATGCGCTGGCTTGAAAAGTGCGATTTCATTAACATTAGATGTGTAGATAAAGATGTCACATCATTAGCAGAGCAAAGAGGCACAGAGTGGATGCGTAATGAATCTCTCGTAGATTACCTTGACCCAAATGACATAACCAAAACGGTTGAAGGCTACCCTGCACCTAAGAGAGCAACGATCATTGCCATAAAAAACCAACCGAACACTGATTTACTTTAAGAAAGCATCCGTTTAGTCTATGAAGATACTCCCAAAATAATTAAAGAGTATCTAATTTACAAATTTTTTAAGGGTGTCATTTGTTGAAGTGTAATGTGATTATTAGAATAACCTTCGCATTGACAGTGCTATTGTTAGTTTCGGGAATTGTGTCAGCCGACACCCTACCAATTAGCTTTATTACGGCACAATGCCGTAATATCCAGCCTATTAAAATTACTATTAGTGATGATTTAGCCAGCGACATTCACAAATTCGAGCTACAAAGTCTCAAAATTAACAATATCAATGACAGTATTAATTTTTTACTCCATAACAAGTTAAGTCGCGATGACAAATCTCCTCTAGTAAATTGCCAAATATTATTAGCTGACAACTGGAATCACTTTTTAGAAAGTAACACTACACAGCATTTTATAAATCAGTTAAACGCCTCTTCTCGTCAGTATGATCACCAGCTGGCTAGGCAACTAGAAAACGCAATTCAATACCAAATGACTCGGGCCCAAAAAGCTCAATTAAGAACCTATGAATCGATGTTCCGCAGTGAATTTTTAGCATTAAAACCACGATTAAAAATTATCGATAAAAATTGTAAACTAGAAAATTCTACATCGAACGATCTGCTCGACGAATTTGAGCTAACCATCGCTCGTTACCTCTTACATCAGCCAGATGAATCATGTAGGAAAGCCGTTTGGGAAACTTACTATCAACGAAATATCTTAAAGCAGCCCTTACTAGAAATCGTTGATATACGCCAATACCAAGCTACATCAAAAGGTTTTAATGATTTTACGCAGTTCAAGCTAGCAAACAATTATTTGAACAACTCTGAACTTGTCGAACAATTTCTCAATCGATTTACACATTCGATAAACATTGCACCTTGGAGTGTCGGTCAAGAGTTGAAGTCTACAGTGCGCCATGACTTTCAGATTCAAAATACTCAACAGCTTTTAGTTAAGAGCTTTAACGCATTTAAAACACTTGGATTAAACATCGAGACAATAAACAATACTGTTTACCGAGTATGGTTACATAATCGACTACTCGGTGACATCACGATCGATTTATCTGATAAATATAAAAAAATTCAAAGTAAGTTAATACGCTATCCTGTTATTGGTTATCAATTCGGACAAGCAAGTTTATCATTGCCTACTGAACTAAAAAGCTTTCGAAAAGTTGATAGTTTCGTACATAAATTATCTAAAATAATCGCAATTTTTAGCGATGCCACACCTCTTTACTTAACCAGTAAATCATTAAATAACAATGATTACAGCAAAATAAGTGACAAATGGTTAGCTGAGTATTTATTTGACCAATTACACATTGACAGCATAAATAAATACCCAAGACAACTACTCGCAAAACAGTACATCGAACAGCTTGAGATATTACGGGCTAAAGTTGCACTAAATCTCTACCGTAAAAACTACTTACAACTTGATTTAGACATACTTTTTCAAGACAATTTTGGAGCAGGAATTTCTTCAGATGTCTCTTTCCCAATCAGTTTCAATGGCATAATAGAACTTGGTCCTATGTACTATCAGAAACTATGGCAAAAGAAACTTGGGACTTATTTATATATACAAAGTAAAACTCAAGATAAAGCCAATTATTTTTTCGATGTGTTAGTTGTCAATGAACAGAGGCTTTCATTTCAACAGCAACTCGAAAACCTTCTAACATTAGACATTACACCTTCAAAATTGATCGAAGAATTATCTTATTAAGCTAAATGAATCATCGATTTGATAATAATTACTTTGAATTACTCTTGATTTTTATGACCAATTTCACTTATTACTTTATTTTTTCAGGTTAGTTTACTCAATGTTTATAACTCTCAATAGTTCGGACACTTTTTATAATTCATTGAATTTCAACATATTATTGAAAGTGTTTTTAAAAATGCAATTCTATAAAATTCAATAACTTACTTGGCTGTTATTGTCACCTAATTGAAAACTGTCCGAAGTATTGTAA
>VSKX01054061.1_pt1 | contig 13310 bp, 7 predicted proteins | sample 4799481 | NCBI WGS metagenome assembly VSKX01 (sample SAMN12179537, study PRJNA552185) | sponge metagenome | biome: deep-sea hydrothermal plumes; feature: spots directly above weak diffusing fluid; material: sea water; isolation source: sponge from the Swan site of a hydrothermal vent ...
AATAATAATTATACGTATGGTAGCAATTATTAGTGGCAGTAATCAATTTTGTTTGTCTCTAGCTCCTCCCAGTATTCCAAGTATCATTCTGTTTCTGATGAAACCCCGCGTCTAACTATCGCTTCAAAATGTTTGTAGGATTAGCCAGTCAAAATATTACTATGTTTTATCAGTTACTTGCGGGGACCAGGTGAACGCGAATAGACTTTAGGGTAGACACTGTGTATATACCAACAGAGCACGCACATAGACATTGCAGCTCCTGTATTAGCTAGGATGTGGCTAGTCTGTGTGTTGCTTTAAAAGGCTGGGATTTGTTGTCGTGGCTAGCTTGTTTCAGCGGTAATTAACTCATTCCAGACATTATTTAGAGAAGTACATTATTCAGGGAAGTAGAAGTAGCGTATACAAAGGTTTCTTCACTAGAACGCAATGTCATGCTTCGAGCAATGTTGTTACCGTTCATAGTGCTGTTGTTACCGCACACACACACACACACACACACACACACACACACACACACACACTGTAGAAATGGGAAAGGCGATATTTTGTTCTGTCACGGACAAATCTATTCGATCCATCTTCCATTGAACTTGCTTACTACAAAGACTCTGAGAAGAAAAGCAAACATAAGAAGACAATTAACCTGACTCTAGTAACCAACGTGAGCCCAGCTCAGAAGCCCGGCAGCAAAGAGCATGTGTTTACATTGGACGTAGCCAGTAAACATGTTCTACTGAAGGCCTCTAGTGGTCTTCTCCAGAATGTGTGGGTTGCAAAGTTACACGAGTGCTGTTCAAGAGGTGAGTCGTGTTGTGCCTGGCATGTGACTGCTGTTTGGGCTGACTGAATAGATCAGGGGAAGTTTGTTTAAACTTGTATGCGTTCTGTATAATGTGTACCATTATCATAATTGTTGCTTTATAGCTGTACAAGGTAAATATGTTGTTTCTTCTACAGCTGTTCATAGCTTTATTATAGTATACTGTGTGATTAGATAATGGTCTTATTGTTTGCTTAGCGTATATTTATAATACATCTTCGACTTAGCTACACTTGATTTTTGGCTAGTCTCGGGAAGCCTTTCAAAGAGCTTCTCACCATTCGACATTATATAGAAATGACTCAACATTCATTTGGTATCCTGGGTGTGTTTGTGTGTGTGTAGCAGTAGGGGATGGTTTCATTAGGGAGGATACATAAGTAAGAGAGATGATTTCGTCCATGGGCTTCTTCTCATACCCACTTGTGGTTTAGTACCATGCACCAGTGCAGTCTCAGAGGAACAACAGAAGCTCTGCTGTGCATAGCCAAGGAATTGAGTCTGTACATATGTTTGCTGCTTCCATATAAGGCTACTAGTGATAAAAATCAAAAGCTATAATAATTATCTGTTTGCGTTCAGTTCACCACCGGCTATACTCTAAATACAAGAACAACAGTGCAAGAAATATTGAAATTGGTTGAAGTACGAGCTAACTATGACAAGCTAAAGAGTAGTCAACTGAACACATTAGTAAAGACAGGTCCTTGTATATCATAACTACAAAGGGTGGGGCAGTTGTGTTGGCTAACTACCACTAAAGGCGGGTTCACAATACACGCAAACGCGTCGCTCTGTGGGCGCGATTTTTTACGCAAGAATAGAGTTGAGTTCTATTCTTGCGACAGCGTTGCGACCATGTCGTGTCAACGGTTGCGTGTATTGTGAACCCGCGCCTTAAGGTCAAATTGATTGAGTTGATCCCAGAGTAAGTAGACAGAAAGTGGCCAAACATGCAGCTAACTTTTGACTGGTAGGTAATCATAAATTATTATTTTGAGGTAATAGTTAGAAGAGCTGTTTAATTACAAGACTATTTGTTCAAGTATGGCCAAGTTATAGTAAGAAAACGAGGGCTCAACTCAAATCAATTGTACCCTAGATATGCTGACAAGGGCTGCCCTCGTTATGCACATACTGCACTAGATAGTGAGCCATACTCATAACTGGTGAACTAGGAAGTTCCTTCATCTTAATTTGGTAAAGCAGGAAGTTGCTGTTGGTAGCAGGAAGGATGCATCTAACATAATATTATTGTTAAAATCCGACGATCATCAGAAAAAAGTTCAAAGATCCTGCATGAGCATGTATTATAATGGCTACATTATTGGTAACAGGCATACGTTGCTGGCATCAGTATAGGAACTAAAGTCTATTCGCATTTACCTGGTCCTCCGTTTTTGCACTGTATCTTGGTCATACTTTGTGATGAATTCTAGTATTTCAAGTCATTCTGTTTCTAATGAAACCCCGCATCTAACTATTGCTTCAAAATTTTTGTAGGATTAGCCAGTCAAAAGATCACTATGTTTTATCAGTGAATAATATAGTGTACATTTTACTTCCGTGGACGAGGACTTCCGTGGACCAGGAGAACGCGAATAGACTTTAGTGCCAGTTCTTACTATCTGGGCGTACCATGTGCAACCAACTACATGTTCGGTCATTGCCTATTCAACTAATCAAGTTAATGTGATCTATTGGTGTAATGTTTTATTGACTACCCATTCGTTAATTTTTACATTCCTAACTCTCTCTCACATGCACAGATCGCCTCACATATCATGTGACAGTTCCGGCACAACCTATGTCTAGCTACCTTGAAGCTCTCATTAAACTAGCCGCACAGACGCAAGTATCCATAGTGTCCCCTACAAACGGCGCTAAACTAGTCACAATCGACTTCGACAAGATCCGGCGCTTCGGTTGCGAGATACTGGTAGATTATGACATTGTCTGGTTTGAAACATGTGGCTGTAAAGGTGCCATCGAGCAGTTCTTTTGGTTCTCCGTTCCCTCTGGTATAGAAGCGGCACACGTGATTGTTCAGGATATAAAAAAGAGTGTCGAGCTGACGGTACGATCGTTTCTCATCCAAGAAGAGGGTAACAAAGATCCCTGTCAGACGATCTATATATCGCGTCTTCACTACGGTTGTAACGAGTATCCTACGTCAATGAGGCAGCGTATACTACAGAGTAGTTTGATGTCTCTGGCCACATCACCTCGCTGTGAAGCCGCTTCTCTCATGAATAGGATAGGTCGCACCCGACACTCGAGTGGGGCTACTAGTCTCGTGGGGGACGCACCAACTCCCGGGGATTCTAAACGAGCCTCAGGGGATGGCCGCAGACGCACCCTAGGCGGACCACAGGGGAGCGTGACTCCGGCGGCCATATCCCCAAGGGGATCCCCAAGGGGATCGCCCTCCCCACAGGGACGAACCACACCGCTTAGCCAGCTCAAGTATAATCAAGATCTGAGCAAGTCGGCAGGTAACGGTGATTTTGACTCTGGCGTTAACATGGAAGTTGATCAATCGCGCCACTCGGCCCCCAGTACATACAACGTGATGGATGCTACCACCTCGAAACACACCCTTGGCGCCATGGGCAAGAGAATGAGCTTAGACGAGGTCAATAGGTCACGACCACTGCTTCAGAAACAGCGCAAAGCCGGAACGGCTAACCCGAAACTTTCCGTGGGAGGTCGTCGGTTGTCAGATTTCACCACCCCGGGGGGTTATAGCCAGGCGGGTTATAGTCAGGCGGGCTACCCCTCACAGAGACGAGACTCAGCTAACGGTAGCGTAGGGGACCTCCTGGAAGAGAACGGACATCATACTATTGAGGAAGAGAGCCGCTACAATCATCTGGCCCCCGCAAAACAAGAGTACAATTCAAGAAGCCTCCCGAGCCGCTCAAAATCGAATGAACGTGTTGCGTATGACCATTTAAGTGAAAGCTACTCTGGAAAGGACTCTCTTGGACGAGAAAAGAAGCAAAAAGCTGGCTATGTAATGTCATAAACAATATAAATTCTCTCTCTCTGTCTGTATGCAATGATTGTGCTACAACTGTGTTTGTGCTGTACGTGTCTAATGTTTTGTATATCTCACAAGTTTTCTAATGTTTTGTATATCTCACAAGTTTTATTATACTATTACGAGCGATGTTTGTTTGCTGTGAAAAGTTTAAAAATTGTCTTAGGAATATTTTACTGAAATAAGCCAGGCGATGATGAGTACCTCTGTAGGTACACACATGATCGATCGATTATGGCGACTGTTGTGTTCTAATTAATGCCATAACTTTTGTTCTGTTGGTCGAATTTGAATTTTCATCAGATGATATTATGTTCAGTTCAAAAACGGCAAAATTTTGCAATTCACCCACTATGCATGGTTTTTCCTAAAGTTATCTCTTAAGGCTGGTTAATAATAAATTTAACGCTAGCGTTAAGACGTCGACAAAATTAATTTTTGTAATTTACATGTTTTGCGATAAATAATTATTTCAACATAAGAACATTGTTCTAATCGAGCGTTTCCTGATGTTATCGCTATACGTCGGGTCCAGCGTCCTATTATAAACCAGCCTTTACTCTATCTAAAGTATGCCCTAAAAATAAACCAAAGACTCAGTGTTTATTATTGAGGGCGTTCACTGCATGTACTAAATGACTGAAGCCATTCTCGGGCAAGCTGTTGTTTACTCAAGCACTAATGGATACACATAATTATACAGGGCACTGTGAGGTAAGATACCATTAACTTTTATTAAGTAAAGAATGGGGAAAGATGACTGAAAGTGTTTTCAACAACAGGGAACTTTCAACAACTGGTAATCATAATAAGAGTAATAAAAGCTTACGTAACTACATAGCAACCAACGCTAGAATTGCATTTGTCCTTGTATCGATGCTGGCGGGAAAATGACGGGAAAGTTAGTACTCAGCTGTACCACTTCGTTGTACGCCTCAAGATCTGTGTGTGTGTGGGTGGGTGGGTGGGTGGGTGTGGAGTGTGTGTGTGTGTGTGGAGTGTGTGTGTGTGTATGTGTGTGTGTGTGGGGGGGGGGGGTATGTGTGTGTGTGTGTGGAGTGGGTGTGTGTGTGGGTGTATGTGTGTGTGTGTGTGTGTGGGTGGGATAATTTAAAAAACTTTGATCTCACCAAAATCATTCCCAAAGTTTACGATTCTCTCAACACTGATCGAACAATCATTTTCGACTTTTCCGAGTAGCTCTACAAATGTATCTAGCGGATCTTTCTATAGTATACAGGATGAGTGTGTGGTAAAGGGTCGTCAAACTAGGAAGTGAAAACTGACCAGTGCCTGTGGAAAATTTGCTGTGACTGTCTGTTTGTCGCTTGCTTCTAAACTAAGTGATGTGCCTCCTTGCTGTATCTGTAGAGTATACAATTTATGGTTTAATGCACACGTACGTACACCCACACCGGCGGGCCTACTAGCGCCTAACTATACCACACTGTACTGCACTTACGCCCAGGTTTTTCCCCACCAGACAAACATTTGAGCCAATATGCTTGGCGAGCATGGAGCCGTTGACACGAGGCTTGGAGCTCTCTGTATTCATCTTTAATATGTAGTCTGACTCTGTTTGAATTTGAACATACAATCGATCTTGCACTATAGCTAGATCGGCGCAAATTGTACTGTTTGTTGTAAAGGAGAATAAACGGCATAATAGAGGCGGTGGCCATCTAGTCTCGCGTTAGTTTGGCCCGCGACACTAACTGTTTTTATAACGAGGGCGGCGATCTATCAGATCTTGCTGCAATGTAAATATTTGTGGTCAAAAAAGCAGCTATATAGCTCACATGTGCACAATGAAAAGCTGCCGCAATTCCAGTCAGTGTATTGTGCTAATGCTATAACAGTTTGATAGAATGGCTACTCACAGTGGAAGCTCTTCTCCTGTCTCCGGCTCTCCGCCACTGAACTCTCCAATGTCTCCAAACAGTTTCTCAACAGGAGCAGGTCACTCCATTGAAACCATTCTCTTTGAGAGCTATCTGTTCAAAACACCTCCATTGAAGAGTTTCATAATGGTGAGTGAGTTGTCCAGTGCAAGATATTGCATTGCATCTCATTGGAATTGCATCTCAGCTCATCTATAGTTCACTAGCTATCATTTTATACTATGAATAATAATAGCTGCTAATGCAAGCTCAGATTACGATTACATTTTCCTTGCAGAAATGGGCCAAGCGATGGTTTGTCCTCTCAACCTTAGACCCGGTGAGTCTAGCTAATGTTTCTATCTGTATTAATTAAGTGTGTTGCAATAATGACTTCTAAACTAAATTAGCTCTTTGAATCTTGGCAGGAGTGTGTGCTTTGCTAATTCAACGTACAGTTCTCTGATCAATTATCCTATCCATTACCTAGCTCCACAACTAATGGTCGGATCTCAGTCAGTACCATATAATAGCTTTGACTATAGTCAGTACCATTGACTAAGACTATTATATAGACTGTGCAACACTGCATGCATCAGCAACCATGCACCAGCATGTGCATGGTTGCAGTTAGCTATAGGGATAGTTTTGTGCTTATTTTTTGTAGATGTACTTTCATTTGACACAAACTGTGCTTAATTAAGGTAGCTATTTTAAGTTGAACTGTATAATGAGTAGTTTAGTTTTCAGTTTTTCCTGGTAAGGTGTTTTTCTACTGTGGTGTGAGTATTTCGTCTGGGTATTATTTTTATTTCACCCCCAACGTTCACTTTACTTATAAAGCCACAACAGCTAATAGGTTTCAATAATCAAGTCTAGTTGTTATAATTCACTTTGATTCCATGCATGCACTGATGGAGTTCAGGAGCTCATAGTGATACTGTAACAGTATAATTTATAGAGCTGTGTATGGGTTTTGGGAGGGTCCGCAACAATTAAGATGCTGTACCTCCTAGATTCTCATTAGTGGTTTAGGCCGTGGTAGAAAGAGAGTCACCTTTACAGCCAACACCCATAACTTGGCTCTCTATTGCTCCACATGCAGCGTGCAACAGTGCAAGTGTATGTAACATAATGGTATTTGTTTGGGTTTCAATAGGTCCCAAACCTTTGTTAGTGTTGTCTGTGCAGTGTCTGCATGGCCACAGTACGTGCGTCTGTCTTGCTGCGGCCTGCCACCACTTGTCTCATGTTCTGTACACTTGTATGTATGTGTGCAATTAACTGGCCTGTTATCTTGAACAAACCACTTGAGAATTCACCACAGCTTTAGCTAATTGTGTACACAACACTTTTGACAACTTCACCACAACTGTAGCTACATGCAGCAACTCCACGATAGTTCCTGCATGTGTGAATAGTACCTAATAGCCATCTTGTAATTTTTTTGTGTTTAAAAGGCATTATTTTATAAGACCTCTCTCTCATACAGACGGATCCCAACAGTGTACAGTTGTCCTGCTACAAAGATGAAACCAAGAGAGAAGGCAGAAAGATTGTAGACTTGTCTAAGTTCCTTGGTATTCGTCCGAGTGCTAAAGTCGGCAACCATCAGCACGTGTTTGCCATAGAAACGGAAGAACGGAAGTACATACTCAAAGCTCAAGATGAACACACAAAGAACATATGGCTAGCAAAACTCTGCGAGCTATTTGGACAAGGTCAGTATGCAGCTAATTGCTTCGTGGTAGATAAGCAGACAGTCGCTAATATAAGTGGTCAATTGCCTTATCTTAAATTTATAGCCATACAGGGGATATTTTAAATTTGAATTTTGAGCACTTTATACAAGGTTTCAAAACACTATATTGTCTCTCCCTCCTGCAGAGCAAGTATGTCATGTGACCATCCCCCAGCAACCATCTTGTGCCTATTCCGAGTGTATACTGAAGCTCACTTGTCCGTCTCATCTCACGGCCATAACTCCCTCCACTGGCTCAACTGTTCTAGAAGTGCCCTTTGAAGAAGTGCGTCGCCTTGGTAGCAGTCAGGTCTATGGCACTGACATCATCTGGTTAGAAACTTGCAAACAAACCCTGGCCGATAATTTCATATTTTTCACCGTTCCGTCCGGCATTGATATAGCCCAGGAGGTTGTAAAGGTACTGAAGGGGGCGATCGAAAGCTATACATCAGTGGTCCTCATTATGGAAGTTTCAAGCGAAACTGAACTATCTTTCATTTCTCGCGATCATTACGGATGTCCCGTTTTCCCGGTTATCTCCCGCAATGCTATCCTCCAATCAGGATTGAAACAGCTGCCTCCCTGTTGGCAGACGTTCATTATGCAAGATCGATTGCGGCGTGAGAGTGACTCTGGTGCTCGGACCACCCCCTCCGAATCGTGTGGGGCCATGTCCCTGGACGAATGGTCGGCTAATCGTGGCCGTAGAAAAACTGCGTCTATGAAAGTCATAACTAGACGTCCAACGTTGGATCACTTTGTACGCCAAGCCAGTCTCGCTTCATTTGATCAAGATCGACACTCTCCACGTTCGGAACTCAGCGAGGAGCATTTCTCCGATTCACAAAATGAAGTTTTCCCGTTGTCTCCCGTTCTCCCCTCCCCACAGTCCTCACCGTACCCACGCAAGACCTCGCTATCGCAACAGAACTCCTCCTCGAGCCTCACCAACTCCACAGCCTCACACAACCGCCCACACAGACACATACTCACACATCAAAGCTCGTCGTCCAGCCTCACAGCCTCCAGTCCATCACCTCCCTCGCAGCACCATCAACGCAAACTCTCGTACCAGAGTTCCGTTTCCAGTCAGAGCAGCAGCAGTCACAGCCCACCCCCTTCGGTCACCATGGCAACAGAAGGCTCCACCCACAACGGTACAAGTTCGTTGGAGCTCGAAGAATCGATCGGCGATTCGCTTCAATACTTGACAGGATCGGATGGGACAGCAGCAGCAGCAGCCGTGGCACCTGTGGTACCCCCTAGGTCCGACGTGTCGCTAAGAGACACGTATATCTACTCCTCCCACATGACGGCAGCACACTAACAATGTACAGACTAACTCACTATAATAACTCATTCACTTGCAGCACTCACTAGCTAGCTATAGCTGACCTCAATTTTGTGTTTTCTCACTCAAAGTATTGTGTTAACATTTGGTTGCATTTTTGTCTCATTGTGTGTTTGGTTTGGCTGTTGGTTTTGTTTCTTGTAAATGATCTGTCTATGTTGGTCTGAGTCACTTCCCGTCATCTTGCTGTCTTCTGTCATTTGGTTTGTCTTCAATTACAATGTGGTTGTTTTTAAATTGTCCCTTATTGCGACGTGGTGGTTTGAAAAGCCATACACGGATGGAAGCTTTATATGAGTCATGGCCAATCACTCAATAAGCATGAGTCTGGCTCCAACAATACAACTAACCTTACTGCAGTTTGCATGACAGATGGATATTTAATAACTTTATGCATACGAGATCTATAAACGAGTAACTAAAGATCGATAATTATTATGCATGATGGCTGTTATATTATTATTTCCTAACTATAACATAAGCTCCGTAGCTATAGCCATTACTGGTATAAGCAGCTATTATTATTATGAGCAGCAAGAATTTATGAAGTAAAGCAATAATGTATAGTTCGTTGACTCAGGTCTAGCTGGAAATGATAATAATAAGTTTGTGCATGCATGCATGAGGTGTCTGTTGTGGACTATTGCCCCTATTATAGAGTACACTAGTGAACAGGTGTGCAGCTGTGTACGTACAAGGCATATGGTTGGCAAGGGATACTTTTTTATTTACTCTAAGCAATTAATAACCAGAGGCACTACACTATAGCTAATGTTACCGCAGGGTCAGCACTCAGCAAATGACATGCACAAAAGAATATAGTCAACACTAAATAAGTGCAAATTCACCACAAGATGAAACTACAACTAAAAGAGCTGGAGGATGATCATATTGTGCAGATACTGTAATAAGCTCAATTAATTAAGGGCTGGCTCTGGAAGTAGTCCAGTGGTGCTACTATAATGATCATTATAATTATACCATAATTAAAGGGCTGGCTGGGAGCTAGCTAGTCCAGTGATGCAACACTGGGAGAGAGTACATCATGTGTGCACTGCATGCACGTGTATACAACAGTGTTAGTCTGTCTAAAGTCTCACTGCAGAGTCATTGCACAGTGTAATACACTTAGCGCTACGATAGCTACATTCCTATACATTTCATGTGGTCAAACTCCCAGCTGTATAGCAGCATTATCTCATTAGCGCAATAAGACACTCCAAACACACAATAGGGACAGCCAGCAGTTAGAAGCCACTGCAGCTACCATCATACTCAATGGATTAAGCATTCCTGTCTGTCAACCAGGTGCATAATAATTCTATTGAATTCTAGGTAGTCTATACACAATACAACTAGCACTTTCCTAGTTCCATAATTTGTTACATGGAAGTAGGAAGTTATTGATCTATAGTATGTCTTCTTTCTTGGTGAGTTAGTTGTGTATGAGTACTTGCTGCTACTGGTTGCTAGCATGATACACACACACACACACACGTAGCTCCGCGCACACACACACACACACACACACACACACACACACGTAGCTACGCGCACACACACACACACACACACGTAGCTCCGCGCACACACACACACACACGTAACTACGCACACACACACGTAACTACGCACACACACACAAACACACATACACGTAGCTACGTGCACACACACACATACACTGAGAAAGGTGACATTCCTTAGACGGACCACAATGAAATTGCAGAATGATTATTGCAGTAGTAACCAACACACCACTTTAAAGACAGCCCAAACAAACGATAAATGAAATAGTAGCAAACAAAACGCATTTATAGCTCAATATAGCTGATCTCAATGTGTTCATAATAATAGTAATATTGGCTGCTTTGCAACAGTAATAACCTGTGTTATATTAGTAGGTACATGAATGAGAATCTTTGTCTTGACTGTTTCGTATTGAAACTCTTAACCTGAATGTGCATGTGCAGAGGTGTTGGGATAACAGTCAAGTTGACATTGGTTGTTGACATTTGATAAAAAGTGAACCCACATCACTTTCAAAATAAGCTGATAAAGTGTTCTGGTATTATGGTTCAATACACACAGCATCTGAGGTAACCCAGTACACCCCTTTTCCAGTAAACCACTTTAGCCCCCCCCCCCCCCATTCACAGATGTATGCACTAGCAGTGCACGTACTATTAACATACGCTCTCAATAGTGGACAGACACTGCCACAACTCAGGCTAGCTATGCTGTACACCTCTGAATAGTGGACAGACACCGCTCAGGCTCCCTTTACCATCGATACTGTCCCTCAATAGTGGACAGACACCGCTCAGACTCATTTTACCTATGCTGTTACATGCTGGAAAAGTAATTAGAATCTGAACTGTGTCTGTTACACAGTGTCTGTCCACTATTGAGGGACAGTAAAGTATCAATCCACAAAATATGTGTAGCAAGTTATCCTATTGTTAGCGGACAGTGCTGCTTTTCTATATTCAGAGAAGTCTGTCTTCCAAGAAAGCCATCGATATAATTAATTGAATCAGACCACTTCAAAGACTTGGCAGTAACCACACATTTTAGCTTGATTACTATTATGGTTGTTTCTCCATGTAGTAACCAAATCCAGATTACATCATTTATAGTTAGAATTATTGTTCTGTCTCTCTCCCTAACCCTAACCCAGAGGAGGTCCGACATGCGTGCACGAATCACTACAAGTTCAGTGCATTGATGTCATTGCGGTTACGTGATAACGTCCAGCCAAATACACTAGCACATGCAGTGATTCGTGTACACATGTCGGACCTCCTCTGACCCTAACCCTAACCCATCATCCTTACCTCTTAACCCTCTCCCCTAAGAGAGCCCAGGTCAAGTTTCAGCCGAATACAGACCAAGTGGGTCCACTTTTACGTTGTAATATGAAGCTCTAATACTTATAGATGATGTAGTCTGGAATGGTTACATGGAGAAAGAGTCATTGTTGGTTATCATGGTCACCAGACATACAGTCTAAGGACTGAATAGCTGGTGTTTTGACTGGCTAAATCCAAGGCTCTCTGTTTTTATACTTACCTTTACTTACCTTCGTGTAATACTACTAGCTGTGAAACCTTTCTAAAATCAGGGCATTTGTTCAAGGCTGTCCTTTCTAGGGAGGTTGTTTTACTGTATTGGTGCCTTATCAAGTGTACATTGTTGGAAGATTGTCCCTTCTAGGGAGGTTGCTTGAGACTGCACCTTCTTTAAAGAATGTGTATAAGAATTTGCCCTAGCTAACATTCATTATAATAGCTAAGTTGGGAAGGTCTTTCTTTACTTTATCGTTGAAGGTTCAAAGTTCAAACTGTATTTGATTGTTCGCTGTATGTGTGCAGGCGAAAGTGACACTGGAGGAGGGTTCAAAAGGTCAACTCCTGATTTCGTATGCTCACACAGCTCCTCCCATGATGGGGCTCTCGTGTGGTGTGGAGAATCAGTCACTGGACGATCAGGTGTGGAGTGTGTGGAGCGTGTGGAGGGAGTGTGTGGAGTGTGTGGAGTGTGTGGAGGGAGTGTATGGAGTGTGTGGAGCGTGTGGAGTGTGTGGAGTGTGTGGAGTGTGTGGAGCGTGTGGAGGGAGTGTGTGGAGTGTGTGGAGTGTGTGGAGCGTGTGGAGCGTGTGGAGCGTGTGGAGCGTGTGGAGCGTGTGGAGCGTGTGGAGTGTGTGGAGCGTGTGAAGTGTGTGGAGTGTGTGGAGTGTGTGGAGCGTGATGGGAAAATACCGTATAGCGGGTAAAATTCGTGGCAGTTAAATTTCGTGGTTGAGGTCAAGACAACGCAAATTTCACCCACGGATATAAGTCGCCCTTGAAACTCACGCATTGCTAGTCATGGCTTCAATCTGCAGCAACCACGAAAATAAGACCCACGAATTGAAAGACGAAAATTTAGTGCCACGAAATTTACGCGCTATATGGTATATGTATGTGTGTGTATGTGTGTGGAAAGTGAGGATAGCTTGAGTTGACAAACATGAGCTTGTTTTGAGTGAAAGCTTGTTTTGCTAATCTGTTGGTTTGTTACACTAGTCCAATACAGTTGAAACATGACACATTCACATTGTTGGGATTTAATTGTCAACTCAACAAGCAAGCTTACACTATGTTCATGCACCCACTTGACAAAAACCCCACGCACACACTACACACACCAGAACTGTGAAAGCAAAAGTTCAGAGGTCAAATTGCTCGACACTACACATGCACACACACACATTCTCCACACTCCACACCAACCCACACACACACATTCTCCACTCTCCACACCAACCCACACACACACACCCTCACAGTACACAATGCATACCGTATAGCGGGTATATTTCGTCGGTGCAAATTTTTGTATGAACTACCCAGTTTAATATATTTCGTACTCTTAAATTTTCGTACGGGATTTAATGCTTACGTACTGCCTATTGCGCATTTATA
>VSKX01059486.1_pt1 | contig 13273 bp, 11 predicted proteins | sample 4799481 | NCBI WGS metagenome assembly VSKX01 (sample SAMN12179537, study PRJNA552185) | sponge metagenome | biome: deep-sea hydrothermal plumes; feature: spots directly above weak diffusing fluid; material: sea water; isolation source: sponge from the Swan site of a hydrothermal vent ...
GCGGCGCAAATAAAGCAGCATACAAATGACTGGGCACTTCAGCCGCATTTTACCAACACTGATAAAGATAAATGGGCGGCGTTTCGTGCTAGCGATGCGGCATTGGCAACCTCTGGCACTGTAACATTGGAACTGACGATGACACAAACCCCTATGGTCGTGGCTTATGATATGGGGAATCTCACTAATTTTTTTGCCTTACGGATTATGCAAACTCCATCGGTGGTGCTGACGAATTTGATATTGGATAAGCCATTGATAAAAGAATTTTTAGGTTATGCCGCCACCGCTGCGGCTATCACACCAGAGATTTATAAATTGCTGACCGATACAACCCACAATAAAGCAATGCGCACGGCACTTGCCCCTGTGCAAGATATGTTATTGCCTGCTACCAGCACACCAGCGCAGGCGGCGGCAGATATTGTGTTGAAATTGCGCTCTAGCGTTTATTGATTGGGGTATAGTCTCGCGCAGGGTGCCCAATATAAAGTTGGCGAGGGCGCCCTATGCGTTGGCTTGGATCTTCAATCATTTCGTTCCATTGTGCCACCCAACCAACGGTGCGCGCCAAAGCAAACAAAGCCGTAAACATAGAGGTCGGGAAACCCATCGTTTTCAAAATAATGCCAGAGTAGAAATCGACATTGGGGTATAGTTTTTTCTCAACGAAATAGTCATCATTCAAGGCGATGCGTTCCAGTTCCATTGCCACATCAAGAATGGGGTCGTCTGTGATGCCGAGTTCTTTTAGCACTTCATGGCAAGTGGCTTGCATAACACGGGCGCGCGGGTCGTAGTTTTTATAGACACGATGCCCAAAACCCATAAGACGGAATTCATCATTTTTATCTTTGGCGCGACTGATATATTCGGGAATGCGGTCAACAGAACCAATTTCGTTTAGCATTTCAAGGGCGGCTTCATTTGCCCCGCCATGTGCTGGCCCCCACAGACAAGCAATCCCCGCCGCCATACAAGCGAACGGATTAGCCCCAGACGAACCCGCCAGACGCACAGTTGCCGCAGACGCATTTTGTTCGTGGTCGGCATGCAGAATAAATATCTTATCCATCGCCCGCGCCAATGTTGGGCTTACTTTCATTTCTTCGCATGGCACAGAAAAGCACATATGCAAAAAGTTGGAGGCGAAGTCTAAATCGTTTCGGGGATAAACAAAAGGTTGCCCGATAGAATATTTATATGCCATTGCCGCAATGGTTGGTATTTTTGCAATCAGGCGACGGCTGGCAATTTTTCGTTGCTCTGGATCATTAATGTCTGTGCTGTCATGATAAAAAGCCGACAATGCCCCAACAACCCCAACCATAATCGCCATTGGGTGGGCATCACGGCGGAAGCCATGAAAAAATCTATCCATTTGTTCGTGCAACATTGTGTGTTGGGTAATCGCATTTTCAAACTCTTGGGCTTCGTCGGTATTGGGTAGTTCGCCATTCAAAAGCAAATAACAAGTTTCTAAAAAAGTGCTGTGCTCTGCAAGTTGTTCAATCGGGTAGCCACGGTGCAATAAAATACCTTGCTCGCCATCAATATAAGTGATGGAAGATTTGCAGCTGGCAGTGGAGGTGAAACCAGGATCATAAGTGAACTGACCACTGGTACCATAAAGAGCAGAAACATCAACAACGCTTGGTCCAACCGTGCCACTATGGATAGGGAGGTCGTATTCCTTATCTAGACTGCCCAGTTTCGCTGATTTTTCCGTACTCATTTGAGTGCTCCTTTTCCATATTTTCTGTATGAGGCACTGTAGCACGAGGTTTCGCAGATGGCTAGATATAAGTTGACTTTTTGTGCGACTCACTTGACGCAAAAGCCACTAAAATCTGCTATTTTTCAGAAGATTGCGCAGATAATCGCGCCAATATTTCAGCCTGTGGTAAAAGCGCTAGCACATCAAATATCCCCAAAGATTGCACCTTACCCGTTATGGCGACCCGAATGGCAGGACCAATCGCCCCCATTTTTATATCATGTGCCTTTAAGTAGTCTCGCAATGCCGCCTCAATCGGGTCTCTCTGCCAATCTGTTAGGGCGGCGAAGACATCGTGCAATGCCCGCAAATGCACAAGGGCTTCGGGGGTTAGTTTCTCCGCCGCCTCGGGTTCTATAATTGGCGGGGCAAGTAAAAATGCGGCTTCATTTTTTATATCGCCCAATGTGGTGGCGCGGTCTTTTAATAACGCCATTGCCCCTTTAATTTTCTCTGTTGGTAAATCTAATTGCGCCAATAAGGCGTCATCATCGCTGTTTTTAATATGATAGGCGTTGATGAAGTTCAGTTTATCCATATCAAAGCGAGCGGGGGATTTGCCGATTGCTTCTAGGGAAAACCATTCACAGAATTGCTGGCGGGTGAAGGTTTCGTCATCGCCATGTGCCCAGCCCAATCGGGCGAGGTAATTGCACATCGCCTCTGGCAGATAGCCATCGTCTTTATATTCGCCCACACCTAATGCCCCATGTCGTTTCGATAGTTTTGCGCCATCGGCGCCATGAATGAGGGGGAGGTGTGCAAAGTCTGGCACTTGCCAATCCATTGCTTCGTAGATTTGTTTTTGTCGGGCGGCATTGGTGAAGTGGTCATCGCCCCGAATAATATGCGTGATACCCATATCGTGGTCATCAACCACGACCGATAGCATATAGGTCGGGGTGTTGTCAGAGCGCACCAATACGACATCATCAAATTGATCGCAGGCAAAGGCGACATCCCCTTTAACGACATCATTGATTTGTGTTGTGCCTGTTTGTGGAGACTTGAATCGTATGACATAGGGTTTGGTGTCATCATAACCACCATTGCGGCAAGTGCCATCATAGCGGGGTGGTGTGCCAGCCGCTCGTGCTTTTTCACGCATGGCTTCCACCTCTTCGGGGGCGCAACTGCATTTATAAGCATTGCCATTTTCTAATAGTGTCGCCGCGATTTCATTATGGCGCGCGGCATTTTTATGTTGATAAACAATATCGCCATCATAGTTAAGCCCTAGCCACGCCAGACTATCAAGAATGGCGGTCGTTTCTGCCTCACCAGAGCGATTGCGGTCGGTGTCTTCTATGCGGAGCAGAAACTGCCCCTTATGGTGCCGCGCATAAGCCCAGCAGAATAAAGCCGTCCGTGCACCGCCAATATGCAAAAAACCTGTGGGCGAGGGGGCGAATCTTGTAATAACCATCTAATATCTCCTTCTCGTGTGCTTCATAACACTATAGCCTAGTAATCTCAATAATAAGAAACGAAAGAAGCGATTATGCCCTTGCGCCACGATTATTTTGTCTATGCCGTTTTGTGTATGCTGGCGGGAGCAAGCGTCTATTTCACGCACATTATAGAGGTGGATTTATGGCTCGCTTTTGGCAGTGCGGCACTTTTGGCGGTGGTGTGGCTGGTGCGGCGTCATTATATAGCGTGGCTGATATTTGCGTTTGTTTTCGGATTTGCTTATGCACAGGGGCATTATGCGTGGACGGCACAAAAGCCAAGACCCGATTTCCCCGCTTATGCCAAAGAATATACCATAAAAGGTGTTGTGGAGTGGGCACATACACGACCAAATGGCGGCACACTTGATTTCATTGTTGGCAGAGATAAAGAGAATTATAAACTCCGCCTTTATACGACACATGATGCGGTGGCAGTATTACAACCGGGTTGTGGGGCAACGTTAACGGCAGATATTGAATCTATGCCGCATCCCTTATTGCCAGATGGGTATGATGTGCGGTTCGTTTCTTTTTACGAGGGCATTGTTGGGCGGGGGTTTTTGCGTGAGATTAAGAATGTGGATTGCCAGCGTCCTCTACACTGGACGCATAGATTATCGCGATTGCGTCTGGCGATTGCCAATCGGTTTATTGAATCTTTGCCGAGCCCACAAGGTAGTGTTGCGGCAGCATTGGTGACAGGGGTGCGGGCGCGTATTCCCTCTGATATTCGCGATCTATTTCGTGATAGTGGGCTGGCGCATATGTTAGCGATATCAGGATTGCATATGGCATTATTTGCCGGCACATTTTTTGGATTATTGCGATTATTGGCAGCCTTTTTTCCTCGCTTGGCGGAGGCTTATAATATCCGTAAATATTCTGCGGCGGCGGCTTTGCTGGCGGCGTTATCTTATCTAGCGATTTCTGGTATGAGTTACGCCACACAAAGAGCCTTCATTATGATTGCCTTGATATTCGTGGCGATATTTTTAGGAAGACGCGCTTTGACTTTCCGCAATATAGCGTGGGCGGCATTTTTTGTTGTGTTGTTGCACCCGCCTGCGGTTATGCAAGCGGGGTTTCAGATGTCGTTTATAGCGGTCGTGGCATTGGTTAGTTTTTATGATGGTGTGTGGCAAAATCTCATCCGTAATGAAGACGAGGGGCGGATGCTCAGCAGTGGCGAATATGGTGTGCGCCTATTGTGGCGTTATGTGTTGGGGTTGAGTATGACCAGCCTCATAGCGGGGGCGGCGACAGGGTTTATTGCGTTATATCATTTCAAGCAAATCGGGGCATTTGGGCTTTTAACAAATCTGGCGGCGATGCCGATATTCGGCTTGGTGAGTATGCCTATGGCATTTCCTGCTGTCGTGTTGATGCCCTTGAGGCTAGAGGTTTATCCGATGTTGATTATGGGGGCATCTATTGATGCGATTATAGATGTGGCACGATATATCACTTCGTTTCAGGGCGCTGTGTTGCGGGTCGGGGGGTCGCCAGTGTGGGTGCTGCCATTGGGCATGGCGGGGATATTATTGCTGTGTATGATGCGCAATAAATTGTGGTGGCTTTCTGCGCCGATGATTATTTTGGCATTAGCATTTATAGGTCGTGCCGAACAGCCTTTGCTTTATATTTATGGCAACGGACAAGTTATCGCCGCCCAAGATGAAGGCGGAAACTTGCGCCACATAAAAGGGCGCCCGCGCAGTTTTGAAATGTCAATATGGGCAAGAGCACACGGACAAACAGCCGATGACATAAAATCTTATGATTGCACGAATAACAAGGGCAAAGGGCGCAAAGATTGTTTAGTGATTGTAAAAAATGGGGTGCGGATACTCTATCGCCCTAACATGCAGAGTTGTGCGGTGGCTGATATTATTATTGCCCCTTATGAATATTATGATGAAACTTGTGCGGCATTGGTGATTGATAAACGCACCATGACACGCAATCGCACTTTGGTTGTTTGGGATAGGGAAGGCGGACTTGTTGTAGAAGAATTAGTAAGTGCCTATTAGTATTTGCGCACCAAACCAACGAGGCGCCCTTGCACGGTTATTTGGTCGGCACGAAATATGCGAGACTCATAAGCGGCATTTGATGCTTCAAGGGCTATCATATCACCTTTTTTGCGCAAACGTTTTAAGGTGGCTTCGTGACCTTCCACCAGGGCGACAACGATATCGCCATTATCGGCAGTTTGGACGCGTTGGATAATGGCTGTGTCGCCATCAAAGATACCAGCCTCAATCATAGAATCGCCATGCACTTCTAGGGCATAATGTTCGCCGCTTCGCATCATTTCTGTTGGCACAGAGATACGGCTGACTTGTTCTTGCAAGGCTTCAATGGGGGTGCCCGCCGCGATACGACCCATAACAGGAAGGGTAATGCTCTCATTACTATTTGCCGCCAGAGGGGGCAGGCTATGTCGTGATGGGGCATCGGATGTCATACTTGGCGACATTGTTTCTGGCAGACGCAATATCTTTAAGGCGCGTGCGCGTTGCGGCATTTTTTCAATGAAACCACGTTCTTCCAAAGCGGTAATCAGGCGATGAATGCCCGATTTAGATCGCAAATGCAGAGCATCTTTCATTTCATCAAACGAGGGGGAGATACCCGTTTCTTTAAGACGTTGATTGATGAACATCAGCAGTTCGTATTGTTTTTTCGTTAGCACGGTCTCTCTCCCTGTTGATTTATGGATGTTCTGAATAGAACGAATCACTAACCAATTTTTTTACTTATTTTTGCCCGATAAGGCAAGCGTAAAATTGCGTGTGGCGGCTTTTATATTCGGCTGGCGCATCAAACTTTCCCCGACCAAATAGCCTGTAACGCCCGCCTCATATAGGGTGCGGATATCATCGGGGGTGGCTATACCACTTTCACTGATACACGCCACTCCCTTCGGAATATGGCGAAGGAGAGCAGTGGTGGTCGCAAGGCTGGTTTCAAAACTATGCAAATCACGATTATTGACACCAATAAGGGTCGGCTGACATTTCAAGGCACGAAACAATTCCGCCTCGTTATGGACCTCAAACAATATATCCATCTGAAAGGTTTGCGCCGCCGCCGCCAGATCTTGCAATTGTGTATCGCTTAAACTGGCAAGAATAAGTAAAATCGCATCCGCCCCCAATGCCCTAGATTGCGCTATCTGATAAACATCATAAATGAAATCTTTGCGCAAGACAGGCAAGCCCGACACTTCACGCGCCACAGTTAAATAGGCGGGCGCACCCTGAAAGGAAGGCGCATCAGTCAAAACCGAAAGACAAGTCGCCCCCCCTTGCCTATAGGCAGTGGCAATGGCGGCGGGGTCAAAGTCTTCCCTTATCACGCCTTTAGAGGGGGAAGCCTTTTTGACCTCTGCAATCAAGGCGACATCTCCCGCTTTATGGGCGGCAGTAAGGGCAGACGCAAAGCCTCGCACGGGCATTGTGGATTGTGCCGTCAGCGCAGCCTCCTCCACCATCGCATAGGGAAGGGCGGCTTTCGCTTGCGCAATCTCCTCCAACTTATAGCGAGTGATTTTCTCTAAAATATCAGACGCCATTGCTGACCTCCACTAATTTTGCAAGGGTGGTTTGTGCCGCCCCTGACTCTATGGCTTTAGCGGCGAGGGCGATACCTTCTTTTATATCATCAGTTTTATCAGAAACACAGAGCGCCGCCCCCGCATTGAATAAAACAATATCACGATAGGCAGAGGCTTCACCATCTAGCAAGGCTTGGAGGGCTTGTGCATTATGATTGGCATCACCGCCTTTGAGGGCGTCCATTGTGGCACGAGGCAAGCCAACTTCTTCGGGGGTGAGAGTGCGGGTGCTGATTTTGTCGCCGTCTAATATGGCGATATGATTTTCGCCTGTCGTGGTCAGTTCATCTAAGCCCGCACCAGAAGCATCTGCGCCATAAACCACCCATGCTTTTTGTGAGCCGAGTTTTTGTAAAACCTCAGCGAACGGCACGACCCATTTTTTATCAAACACCCCGACCAGTTGTCGCTTCACATTTGCGGGGTTGGCGAGCGGCCCTAATAAATTAAAGATAGTGCGAAACTTTAATTCTTGGCGCACCTTCGCTACATGGCGCATGGCTTGATGATGATTGGGAGCAAACATAAACCCAATACCCGCTTCCTCTATGCACTTTTCAATCGTGGTGGGGGGGATGTCTATCTTCACGCCCAATGCCGCCAGCACTTCTGACGACCCTGATAGTGAAGTGAGTGCTTTATTGCCATGCTTTGCCACAGGCACCCCACACGCTGCCACGATAATCGCCACTGCTGTTGAGATATTATAGGTGCCACTGCCATCGCCGCCTGTGCCACAAGTATCTATAGCGTTTGAGGGGGCTTGCACTGCTATGGCTTTGCGGCGTAGGGCTTGCGCCCCAATGGTGATGTCTGCCACACTCTCCCCGATTTTATGCAAGCCTGTTAGGAAACCTTTGATTTGTGCGTCTGTTGCTTCGCCATTTAAGATGGTTTCAAATGCCGCTTCCATCTCTTGCGGAGAGGCGCGCGAACCAGCCTCTAATTTTTCTATGACACTATCCATTTTGCGCCCCATTCTTTACGTCATATTCTATGGCAGCTATTGTTAGGAAGTTTTGTAAAAGGCTGTGTCCATTTTCGCAAGCAATGCTTTCGGGGTGAAACTGCACCCCAATAATAGGTCGTGTTTTATGTTGGACACCCATAATCGTTCCGTCTTGTGTTTGCGATGTTATTTGCAAACAAGCGGGTAGCGTTTCGGGCTGGGCAATAAGCGAATGATAACGTGTCACCGCCAATGGCGAGGCAAGCCCCGCAAAAATATCACTACCATTATGTGTGATAGGGCTTATCTTGCCGTGCATAATATCCTGCGCTTGAATGATAGTGCCACCAAAGGCTTGCACGATGGCTTGATGCCCTAAACACACCCCCAATATCGGCAAGTCATCGGGGGCAAGGCGAATGAGGTCTAGACACACACCCGCTTGTGTCGGGGTGCAAGGACCGGGCGACAACACGATTGCTTCTGGTTTTGTGGCGAGTATGGCTTTTGCTGTGTCGGCATCATTGCGCACGACATCGCAAACCACGCCGAGATCGCCGAAGAACTGCACCAGATTAAAAGTGAAACTATCATAATTGTCTATTAACAGCATTTATCTATTCTTTCTCTTTGCGGCTTCTTCTAGCGCGATTTTTATGGCTTTGAAAAGGGCGGCGGCCTTATTGACCGTCTCGTCATATTCATATTGCGGCGTGCTATCATAAACGATTCCCCCGCCTGCTTGAACATAGGCTTTACCATCTTTCAAAAGGGCAGTGCGTAATGTGATAGAACTGACCATATCGCCATTGGCACAAAAATATCCGACACAGCCCGCATAAGCACCGCGCCTCACTGGTTCTAACTCGTCAATGATTTCCATTGCCCGAATTTTAGGCGCCCCCGATACCGTGCCAGCAGGAAACCCCGCAACCAGGGCATCAACGACATCGCATTCGGGGCGCAATTTTCCCGTCACATCAGACACAATATGAATAAGGTGGGAGGTTTTTTGCAAAGCAAATTGCGTATTAACTTTAATGCTGCCGATTTGCGAAACACGCCCGACATCATTACGCCCTAAATCTAATAGCATAAGGTGTTCGGCGCGTTCTTTTTCATCGGCGAGGAGTTCAGCACCAATCGCTTCGTCTTCAGCATTGTCTGCGCCGCGTTTGCGGGTGCCAGCGACAGGGCGGATATTGATAACACGATTATTGACCCCCACCATAACTTCGGGGCTGGAGCCGACCAAAGCGAATTCTGCAAACTTGAATAAAAACAAATAGGGAGACGGATTAACCCGCCGCAACGACCGATATAAAGCAAGCGGTGGTAATGTAAAGTCAGTTTCAAACCGCTGGCTCAAAACGACTTGGAAAACATCCCCCGCTTCAATATAAGACTTCGCCGCCTCTACCATTTTGAAATAATCCTGTTGGCTTATATTAGATGTCGGTTCTGTAAAATCATGAGGGATGGCGAGAGGGGCAGAGGGGATAGAGGTGGAATCCGCATTGGTGAGTGTATTTAGGGCATCTTCTATTTTCTCACACGCATTTTCGTAAGCGATTTTGGCGGGCGTTGCATCAGGTCGCACAGGCACAACCGCATTGATTGTATCGCCAACATTATCATGCACCATAACCAATGTCGGGCGCATAAAAAAACAATCAGGCACATTTAATGTATCAGGATTATTATCGGGCAATGTCTCCATAAAGCGCACCATATCGTAACCCATATAGCCAAAGACACCCGCAGAAGTGGGCGCTAATCCTTCAGGAAGCGCCAAGCGTGATTGTGCCAATATCTGGCGCAAAGCAATAAGGGGTGGGTCATCACAAGCGACAAAATTATCTGGCTTGGTGGGGGGTGTGTCGTTAATTTCTGCCCGCCCATTAACTACCCGAAACAATAAATCTGGGTGCAGACCAATAATAGAATAACGCCCCCGCACTTCGCCATCTTCTACAGATTCCAATAAGAATGTGTGCGTGTCGTCTTGCGCCGTTAGTTTCATATAAATGCCAACAGGCGTTTGCAAATCTGCTGCCGCCGATGCATAAACCACTTGCGCTTCACCTTTTTCATAAGCGGCGCAGAAAGTTTTTTTATCAGGCGTAATCATTTGTTATTGCGCCGAGGCAATCTCGCGCACCGCCTGTGTAAAAGCCGCATCATCAATGCTGACCCCATAATCGCCTTGCAAGGCTTCAATGAATTGGTCAAGCATATCGGCACGGAATTTGCGTTGCTCGCCTTCATAGATAACACGAACGGCTTCGGCATTATCGTTATCGGGGGTGATAATATCGCTGGCTTGTAGCACCAAAATATCTGTGCCGAACCCGGCTGGCGCCCATGCGAAATCCCCCTTCGCCAGAGCAAAAAGTGTTTCCACCGCGCTCGTCGACAAAGTGTCATTGCTGACTTGTCGTGTGATTGATTGTGTCGCGAATATATCATCATCGCTGATATTAATATCGCGCGTGATACTATTCCAATCGCCATGTTTGACGAGACGCCTTGCCAGTGCTTGCAAAGCAGAGGCTTTGGCATCATTCGTCCAATCTGTGAGAACCCGCGCCCGCACATTTTCTAGCGGTAGAACCTGCAAGACTTCTATTGAATTCAATTGCACCCAGATAAAAGAACCATCACTTTTTTCTTCTACATCTATGTCGTCGCCAATGTTGGCGGCAAAGATAGTGGCGATGAGGTCGGTATGTGTGGTAAAGTCACCCGTGCTGGTGCGACCCTGATTATCTATGCTTATCACCTCTAACGGCAGAGCAAACCGCGCCGCCACATCATCTAGGGAACTGCCCCCGGCACGCGCATCTTCTACCGATTCAGAAAAGGCAATAATGGTTTCGCTAGCGTGATTATAGGCAACGCGTTTTTTGAGTTCGTCTTTCACTTCTGCCAATGTTTGCACAGCCCCTGCTGTAATCGTTCGCACCCGCAACACAACAGAGCCCAAGGGACCATCTATGATGTCGCTCACGCCACCTTTGGCGAGGGCAAATGCCGCATCCTCTATCGCGCGTGAGGCAAAGTCGCCCCCACCATAAGAGGTCGTGCCTAAATCGGTATTGTCTAAATCTTTGCCGACCGCTTGCACGATTTCCACAAAAGATGTGTTAGTCGCTAATAGTTTTCGCACTTGCTCTATTTGTGCCTCGCTGGTTAGCACGAGTTGATCTACGGCGCGTTGTTCGGGTGTGGTGAATTCTGCTATGGCGTTTTCATATTCATCGGCGATTTCTTCGTCGCTAACACTTATGCTTTGCGAGAATTGCTCTGGCGTTAATGTAATGATAGAGGCCTGTCGTTGTTCTGGTTGTGCATAGCTTTGGCTATGTTGGTCGTAATAAGTTTGCAAGACATCTTGTGTCGGGGTGGGGGGGGCATCTGCCATATCTTCCGTCAGCACGATATATTTTGCCACGCGTTTCTCCAGAAAATAGCGATATAGATGGGTCAGTAAAGTTTGCGGCACAATGCTTTTTTCTAGTGAGGCAGAAAGCATTTGCTCCCGAATACCAAAATCGCGTTGGTCTTGAACGAACAAACGTTCCGTTATGCCATTTTGGCGAAGCACTTCACGAAAGGCGATTTGGTCAAAGACACCTGCCGCACCCCGAAAGGTGGGGTCTTCTAATATCTGTTGCGCAATATCTTTATCGCTTATGGCTAGCCCCATATCGCGGGCGGCTTGTGTTAGCGATGCGCTGGCTAACATTGAGGCAAGCGTCTGAAAGTGCAGGCTAAAGGCTTGCGCTTGTGCGAAGCTCAAAGGCGTTCCCAATTGGGCACTCATCTGGCGCACTTGTCCGACATAGCGCGCCCGAAACTCGTTACGCTCTATAGATATGCTGCCGACTTTGGCTATCCCCCGATTGCTGAAATCAGTGAAGGTATCGGCAATACCCCATAGCCCAAAGGCGGCGACGAGCAAGCCTATCAGCAATATGCCTAGCAAGCCCTTCGCAGATTTGCGTAAAATATTAAGCATGAAAAAATCCTTTTATAATGTCGGGCTAGTTATAGTCTTTATCTCTAAATTAGTCTATATTATCATCATGAAAAAAATCAAACCGCTTATCGCTGGCAATTGGAAGATGAATGGCATCACCCGCAAAATAGGGGAGGTGCGTAAGATGAGCCGTGCTTTGTCGCATAGTTCCCCCCACTGTGATGTTATGATTTGCGCTCCTGCGACCTTATTGTCTCGGCTTTCGGGTAAAAAGGGCAAGATAATCCTTGGCGGTCAAGATTGCCATGCGGCGGAAAATGGCGCACACACTGGCGATATCAGTGTGGCGATGCTGAAGGATGCGGGGGCGAAGGCGGTTATCGTCGGGCATTCGGAGCGTCGCACAGATCATAACGAGACCAGCAAGCAGGTGTGTGCGAAGGCGGCGGCTGCCCATAAGGGTGGGCTGGTGGCGATAATCTGTGTCGGCGAGAGTTTGGCAGAGCGCAAGGCGGGCAAGACCCTCGCCATTATCCGCCAGCAATTAAAGGCTTCGTTGCCTGTGTCTTGCACGGCGAAGAACACCACCATTGCTTACGAGCCGATTTGGGCAATAGGCACAGGGCTTACCCCTACGGAAGAACAAGTGGCGCGCGTCCATAAAGCGATACGCACCACCATCACAAAACGATTTGGGGGCGATGGAGGCGAGGGGGAAGCGATGCGCTTGCTCTATGGTGGCTCCGTCAAGCCTAGCAATGCGAAATCTCTGCTGGCAGTGCCAAATGTTAATGGGGCGCTGGTGGGCGGGGCGAGCCTCACCGCTTCGGACTTCCTAAAAATCATTGACACCTTCCGCAAGGGGAGTAAATAGAAGCCCATGCAAACTATACTACTCGCTATTCATCTGATTATCGCGCTGGCGATTATTGTGCTTGTGCTTCTGCAACGTTCAGAAGGCGGGGCGTTGGGCATTGGCGGCGGCGGGGGCAACTTTATGTCTAGTCGTGCGCTGGGTAATGCTTTGACCCGCACAACCGCTATCCTCGGTGCGCTGTTTTTTATGTCAAGCATCGGGCTTACCGTGCTCTCAACAATGGAAAACCGAAGCTCCGTATTAGATAGCGTCATAGAAAGCGAAGGGCAGGGCGTAGGGCAATTTGATACGCCATTGCCTGCTTTGCCAATCCCTCCGCAGAACTAGAATGCCCCATACAGAATCCACATATTTTATCAATTTAGGACCACAAAATCGTCTGCGTGATAAATGTATACAAGATAATAAAATTGTTGTTTTATTTCCACATTGCGCACGACCTTATTATAAGCAAAATAATTGCAATAAATTTGTAGAATCCATTTTGGCGGATATGGATGTACGAACAGCAGATAAAAAATTTCCCACAAAAAGAGTCGCGAGAATGTGGTATGAAGCCGCAAAAGTTCTTGAAAACAGCACCAATGATATTTGGTTACATCGCCACAGAGAAAC
>VSKX01047736.1_pt1 | contig 13259 bp, 13 predicted proteins | sample 4799481 | NCBI WGS metagenome assembly VSKX01 (sample SAMN12179537, study PRJNA552185) | sponge metagenome | biome: deep-sea hydrothermal plumes; feature: spots directly above weak diffusing fluid; material: sea water; isolation source: sponge from the Swan site of a hydrothermal vent ...
CTGCAATGGTTGGTTTCGAATACAACCGCAGGCTACGTGACAGATGCTTAATTATAACGCCCACCTTTTTCCGCGAATAATATTTTTGTGTAACTGCAAAAATTCGTGAAATTCACGAAAATATCCGGCTATACGGTAGTATAGAACCACGGCAATGAATTCAGTTAACATTAAATTTACTGGAGAGAACATACGAAATAATGCAATGTACTTTTACATGAAACGTAGTCAGTCAGTCAGTTATATTAAGTGTTATATAGACACTTTGTCCCCTGGCTGTATTGTGACCAAGTGTACTGTGCAGGGACTAGACTAAACGTTCTTACTTTGGTCCATGTCCATATTATTAACTGCATCTCTCAGCACACACTGAGGCTCAATGGTGATCTTTGAGGTCTTTGGTCTCACGGGCTCTCCAAGCATCACCTCTATCTCTTGGTAGCTCTTCAGCTGCACCTTCCTTGCCACCTTGGCTTGCTTCTCTCTCAACTCCAGGGACGTGGAGCTGGACGAGACTGGCTGCCTACTGGCCAGCAGACCAGAGCTCATTATGCACGTGTAGATCGACTACGGTGTAGCTACAACTCCTCTGAATACTAGTTTGTTGATGCTCTCAGCTGACTGTATTATATTCTACTGTCTAGAGTGTCGAGTGCAGTGTGCTGCGCTAGTGTAGTGCACAAGTACGTGATGTGACGAGGATTTAATTGTCATTGAAAAGGAAAAGATCAACACTTAAAAAAAATTAATATCGTTAATTCAAAACACATCTAGCTGCCTACAAATTGGAACTCAAGAGGTTGGCGTAAATGCAGGTAGATTCCATTCTGTTAAGTTCAATAGTTCTAACGACTTGATAACACGATTGGCATCAGCACACTTCATAGGGTCAGTTCTGGTGTCTGGTACCATGACAACATTCATTCCAGCAGCTTTAGCCGATTCCATCCCATTAGGAGCATCTTCAAACACTAGCACCTACAATATAATTATATAGAGTTAATTTAGTTGGTAGCTCATTATAATCTTACGTTTGCTGGGCTTTGGGGAGGATTCTTGAACCTTCTTGCAGTTACTTCATATATGTCTGGAGCAGGTTTCCCATGAGTCACTTCTGGGTCATCTGAGCACACGGTGTGTGAGAACAGAGAGAAGAGAGCTCTGCGCTTGGAGATCTTGCAGTCGTACGTGTGGGCAGATGAGCCAGTGCAGATAGCAATGGGGATACCAGCGGAGGACAGATGCTTTATCAGTTGCTCTGCACCTAGATACAAACGTATGATTGGGGAATGCGTAGTGAATGACTGCCATAATAATAGCCAACGAGTACAAGTGTAGTACAGAGCAGAATTGACCTCAAATATAAAACCTACTGGTATGTGATAGAGTTTCCTAAGAGCTACACGGATACATGTTTCGGCCATGCACTCTACTCCTCGAAATTTACCAACAACCATATGGTATTTATTCACCCCACCCACTCACAGTCAGTGAGGAGTTTGTAAAAGTGCAAGGGCCTCTCAAATTTGGCCATTGAAACTGTACACATGGTCATGTCCAGTAGACTTGGCTAACACTGTACAATTAGTTACACTCCTGACGCACAGGGAAGAAAAGGTGCATCGGGAAACTTGTCCATGAGGTTTCCGTACAGCTCTGAGTGAAACTCCGCAGGGGTGAGGGGGATTTGCAACTCGTCCACAAGAATTGTGGCTCCATTAATTGGTTTCCTCCCCATCAGTTTCGATTTCAATGTCCAGTCGTACGTTTTGCCATACCTTGAAACAATCTTCTGAGTCTCTTGGGTGTACAAACATTCAGTGTCTACAATCCAGTTATGCAAAATTCTATCACACCACAAACTGAAAATTAATAGAGTCTCACCAATCAATAGTCCATCAAGATCAAATATCACATGAGTTATCTTAGCAGCTGCAGCTTCAGACATCCTTCAATCACACTGCAGGTAGTTCAGTTGTCTACCACAGTATTCACAGTTTAATATTGCTTCAGGACATTTGTAAAGGTCGTCCTAGCTCTAATTAATTAAAGCACTTGAAGACTTCACATGCATATTAGCAGCATGTTAAACCGTAGCCTCCGCCACAGGCCTCGAGGGAAAGGGAGAAAAGGAGGGTTAGGGTTAGGGTTAGGGTTAGCCTCCGCCACAGGCCTCGAGGGAAAGGGAGAAAAGCGTTATTTTAGAGACAAATCGGCCTGGGGACGAGGCTAGTTAAACCGTAGATGGTTAATTAAACACATGTTAGTTATACAATAATAATGATCAAAGTAGAGGATGAAAGTATATAATTATGCTTGAAAAATTATGCTTGAAAAATTAACATTGCTTAACAATGACAAAACGAACATACAAATTACGATGTGATAAAAGACATACAGCACAGCTAGTAGCTATAAGTTCTACGTCTGCTTGGGTCTGTTCTTGAGGAAAGGTTCTTTTTCACCATTCTGCGATCCCACTGGATACTCCTTCACAACTGCATCTGTGTCTCTATATCTGATGTTGGCCTAACGGTATAACAGTACGTAGCTTAAAATCAACAACACACTAAAAATAGCCCCACACCACCAATACGGATACACACCGTATTAAACACTACAGGACTTGATATGACAATCATAACACTGTTACAGTATTTATAGCGGCACCTTGATAGTTCTCCAACGTAATCGCCTCAGTGTCTGCTTGTCCAGGGCATACGCCAGGGCAGTAAGTACTCCTGATGGGAGGAAGAAATAGTCATCGTTATCAGAGCGATGCTGACACACAGTGTGCGTGCACTCACTCACCTTGCAGTGGGGAGGAGAGCACGTGGAGGACATATAGGGCGAATATAGGATCCCGACCAGCACTAGCAACAATCCTGCACATACACACAGACAGCTATTAGTAGTGGCATAGCTACGTACGTATACGTCACAGCATAATTACACAGGAAAAATCAACTCTCAACACTAAGTACTGTAGCACAGTTTTCCTTAAGAGGGGTAGCACCGTAGGAGATGCGCATATTCACCTATCTCTATACTCCATTGAGGAATTTCAATACTCTAGGCATAGAGGTTTTTCGAGAAAAGCAGCATAGTTTGAAGCTACTCTAGTTTCATGAATGTGAGCTAGCGCACACTGCAGCAGACCCACCTGTTGGCCAGAGGCATAATGTAGACAGCAAAGTAAACGGTGGGATACCAGAGCAAAGGCTTGATCTCCTCTCTCAGTAGCTCCTTGTTCCTCTGCACTGCTGCATCATATGTTCCCTGCCATTCACTAGCTCGAGTCTGAATAGGGGGAGACACTAGAACCATTCCTGACATCAAATTCGTACTACGTATTGTAAATAGTATGTAGAGCGATTGGGTCCGTGCAATAGAAACATGCACACAGGCTCACTTTAATCAATAGCTTGATGATGATGGCAGTGTACATTATGAATATGAAGAGAATGAAGATCCCTTGAGGAATGTACCATCTGTGTATAGTAGACAGTGGCACAGTGTATTACAATGTTGCTATTTCTGTCCACAATTAAGCGAGCTTCATGTACGTATGTATACGAAAGGTAAGTACATATATCATCATTATCATCATCATAATTGTGTTGTCTCTTGCAACAAGACACCAGTGTAACTATTGTAGAGATCTCAGACTGAACTTTGTACTCACACTCCAAACTGAAGCATTGTTCCAAGTGTGTCCTCTGTGCAGTCGTTCTGCTTGCTCCGTATCCAACTGTGTGTGGCAGCAGATAAAACAAGCACAGTGAAAGGAACGACACAGTAACCTTGCAATGGGGTTTGACCAGTATAGTACATACTAAACACCACTCTTGCTTAATTAACACAGACTGACTCACCACCAAGCACCAGAAATACCAAAAGAGCTATTGTAGAATGGAATACAGCTAATGACACCAGGCAAGGCATAAATCAAAGCAAAGTAAACCCTATGAGGAGAGAGAGAGATAGTACACTCATTTTATTAGTGGTGAATGTGTGGTACATACGCTTCAAACCAGGGCAGTCTGAGGTCGGTGAAAACAGTCCAGAGAAGATTGAAGGTTATACAGAATATAGAGAGAAGGACTGCCCAGTCAGTGTAGAGGAGCCAGAAGCCCTGGAAAACACATAACTTCCGCGCCACCTCAGAATCCGGATCATAGTTAAACCTTCCCTGTACGTATCGGCAATCAACTACAGCATTTGCAACAACGTGAGAGTATTGTGCTCACCATAATATAGGCTGTAGCCGACAAAAACGCAGATACACTGAGGTACAAAATCAGTCTCTACACGGAATACATATACGTACATAAAACGACATTGCAAACATCAGTAAGGTAGCTAGCAGTGTATCAAACCTACCTGAATGTAGAACTTATACTTCTTAAACAGCCATATTAGCCCAATCACAAACACACTAAAAGATACAACCATTTATATTGGGACTCAACAAGGTCACTGAAGCTTACCTTCCTAACAAAGAAAAACAAGCCACAGACACACGAATGTTGATAACAACTTCCTAGAGAATAATTGGGAAGAAAACACGGTGATTTGAGTTTGTTTTTGTCCAACACAACTCACCTGATAGAAGTTACCATCCGTGCAGTTAAATAAAGGACAAGCCATGTTCCAAGTCTTGGAGCTTGGTAAGCCAACCACAGTATACAGCTAGCTTGAGTTATTGCTTTTGGTTAAGATCGTTAGCGGAGCTGCCTAAGGAAGACTAATCATGACGTCATTTTCTTACTACAGTAATTGCTTCCATGGTAACTGAGCAATACATCTCAAATCTGCATGCACTGCTGACTTCCTCTATCCTGGCCTGAAGAAAGCAGCTTGCTCAGAATGGCCTCACAGCAGACAGGTTGGTATAGTCTACAACTACAATAAGCTAGACAATTTGCCATTGGGTTAATTTTTCATTATCAGATAATGAAAAATTAATCAGGCCTTGACGTATTTTCGTTGTATGCGCTGCCCTGAGCATGTCATCCACCAGTAGCTTACTGTCTGCGGCTACTAATCTGATTTTTGTGGGTTAATTTTCCATTTTGGGGCTCTCCGGCCCGTAAAGAAAATAACGAAAATAAACCCAACGAAAATTTGGCAATTAATGTGTGCACCTCACAGCCTCAGATACAAATACTCCAAAGAAAGTCTCAAGTAGTCCGGCAAGGCGAGAAAACCACAAGGCCTACCAGAATGTTTTACCGTGTGGTAACAAGTTCCTACAACGAAAGTGGGACCAGACCTACTACAATGAGCACAGACGACTAGTACATTCTGCTAAACCATTGGTAGACACTACTGCACCCAAAGTCAGACCTCATATTACGTCCAAGCTGAAGAAACAACAAGTAAGTCGGTCAGTGAAATGGTATTAATTTCATCAAATCTCTCTTTTAAAGCTTGCAAAAGAACGAGCGGATGAAATAGATAAGGACAATCTAACCTTGCTGAAAAAGATGAGAATCATAATGAAAACTGAGGGACAAGTGGACGACAAAAGCACATACAAACACCACAGGTGATAAATTTTCACCAAGTGATTATTGATAAAGAATTCGCTTTAGGCTTTACACGCTATTACGAAGCGGCGTGAACTTTACATGATGTACTATGTGCACCAAAAATTGTTCGCAATTTCAAACTCAGTAAGATGATGATTTAAACGGCCCGATTTTGACAATTTCACCTACTCCATGGTCCATAAAAAATCGGCACATTAATTTTGGTGCTTTTTTTACCTAATCTAAGAGCACAATAAAGGCCTAATTGAATGCACAAATTGTTTTGAAATTTAAATCAAGTTATCTAGAGTATCAAAGCTGTACTAAATGAGCCTAGCGAGCCGTCCGTTCACTGCCAGTGTGCTCTCTCGAAGGTTTACTTGTAATAATTATGTATTATTGATCTACTTAATTTACGTACACATGAACTTTAACACAGCAAAGGGAGTTCGAGTACTGTTAATAATTATCTGTGTGCTTGTGCTAGTTTGAACGAGAAGCATAGGCTGCTTGAGATGGAGAGAATATCCAGAGAGAACAAGGCCATGTTAAAGAGATTAGAGGAAGTAGAGCCAACCTACAAGGTGGCAGAGTGGATTGAGGAATGGAGACTGAGAGAAGAACTTGTAGGAAGGATCACTGCCTTTCCGGAACAAACATGTACAAGAGCTCACACTTCTATGGCAAGCTAATTCTACCGCTTAGATCTATATTATCTTAATTAAGAAGTGTATTCTCGTTATCAATTTTATCACAAACAATGCAGGGAGAAAGTAAAGGCAAGGCATCGCCCAAGAGACAAGACACCCAAGAAGAAAAAATGACCGTCACAGAAGAAAAAGCAGCAGAAGCAGACAACCCTAAAGACCCTGTAGAGAATACTGATAGCTAACTATAAACAATCACACCCTATGCTCTTTTGTATACTGTATAACTCGTGGACGTGTTATGCACTATATTTTATGAGAAACATATAAATATAAAACACTATAGAAGTCTACAACTACAAAATAATTGTGAACTTGGTGAAGACAGCAACACAGCCACAAAAAACAATTTCAGATTTTGATTAGCTGTTCTTTATTGATTCCATGGAACAGTGTCTCCTTCTTCAATATTAGCTATGGCCTGAATGGTAGCTGCCAGTTCTTGGGGAATCCCCTCCAGTATATTGTCCTCATTCATTTCAATCTCACGCAAAATATCAAAGTCTTTAGAAGTCAATTGGACCACCTCCGATTTGCTAGTAGTAAATTCTTCACTCGGAGTCATTGGGAAAGTATCTACAGCATAATGTTTGTCCATTTGTGATGAGGCAGCAGTGAGTTCATTGTCAGGCTGATCAGTAGTAGCTTGCTTTGGGAGGTCTACTACAACAGCAGGAGAAGTCATTGAGTCAGCAAGACTTGTTTCAAGAGGAGGTTCATTGTACTGTGCGCACGGTGTTGGATAATCCACAGGGGGTAGCGAGACAAAAGGCAAGGCGAGAGAAAGAGGAGTGGTGGGAGTACCAGGGATGGACACTCCCTCAGGCTGAATGATCCCCATGAATCCTGTAAAGTCCAATAGCGATGGATCTACACCAAGCTCGGAGGCAAGTTCAGACTCTTCTAAATTGTAGGAATCGGTTGAGAGTGACTGCAACAGTTTATCAGCATCAACGGTTGGTGTGCCTTCTTGAATATCAATAGATAGAGTTTTAGAGGTATTCTCTGAAAGTGATGGCAAAATAAGAGACTCCCTAGATATCTGTGGGGTGGGTTCATCACATGGTACAAAGACTTGAACAAGTGGAGTACGCTCAATAACTTCCATGTTAGCAACAGTTGGAGAGAGAGCTCGTTTCTTCACTGGGGAAGGAGGATCACTTATAGCTGGTCGTTTTCGATTCACAGAAGATGCGATTGGCAGGGGTGTGTGGTCTTCTGTGTCCATAGTGCTATGGTCAAGTGATGTAGGAATTATAAGAGTATCGTCAATGTACGTGGTGGTGGTGGTAACTGGGGAAGGAACAGCTGCGTCCATAGCGCTGTGGTCAGGTGATGTAGGAATTGTAGGAGTATGAACAGTGTCAGTAGTGCTAGGGGTGGTTGTGGGGGTAACTGGGACAGGAACAGCTGTGTCCATAGCCTGTATGTGTGTATGCAATTGCAACTTTTACAATAACTTGCATTTACCTTTTGGGTGTCAACTTGAGCGTTCAGTTTTAAAGTAGAATCAACAGTTGGGGTGACGATGACACATTCAGCTTGAGTTGTCGGAGCGAGCCCTTTGAATTTCACCAGGAGTGGCCCGGTAGGATTAGATTCGTCACCTTTAGTTTCAACTTGTGATGGTGTGTTCGACGCATACACTGTAGCATTAGCATTATGATATTCCTCCACTGACTGTTCTTCTTGCTTTTGGAGAGATTCAGGCTCAGGATTATTAGCAGAAACATTAGTAAAAGACTCTTCAGGAGTAACTGTATTCAAGCGATCACTCTTAGAAGTTTGTGGTTGTTGAGCAATGTCAGGATTATTCTTGGTAGACTCCATAGACTTAGGAGTAATCTTTTTCATTTCACTACCCTTCAATTTGGTAGATATCTGGGGCACATTTGACTTTCCCATTACAAGAGCTTTTAGCGGACTTAACGTTTTGGCTAATTGAGACGATGTGGTAACAATTTGAGCTATTTTTTTGTCGACTGGAGGCTTCTTTACCGGTGTAGGGGGTGCGCTTTGAGCTTTACGAGGTATAGTAATGGGCCCTGATTGTGGAGCTTTAGCAAACAATCCGTGTGGCCTCTGAGCAATGATGTATTTAAGGACATTTTGAACCCGCTGAGATGGTGCTTTTTTCTCTGTTTGAGGCTTGGTAGAAGTTTCTCGTGGCTTGATACCGACTGAAGTTGATTTGGGAGGTGCTTTGTTGAGTTTAGTGAAGTGGGTAGCAAGAGTAGTATTTGTTAGGACTTGTGAGAGGTGAATTGTGGGTCGCGATGTGAATCGAGCATTGCTGGGAGCTAGCTTCTGTCCCTCTTTGCGCCATTGTCTCTCCCAGACACTTAAACACGGTGAGCTGTCGGTGAAAGAACACAGGCAATAAAAGTTATACGCCATTCTCGGACAGCTTACTCGTCTCCAATTGATGAAAGCAGATCATCGTTCACAGCTCTACGTACCTCAGCTCTGTGTCTCCCAGGTGATATGCTACATTATAAAAAGTGTGTACAACTTAGTACCTCTAAAAAGAAAACCTACTGTACCAAAAATGATTGCAAAGTAGTTCCAACGCTGACTTCTTAGTCCTGTAATGAGTACTTAATTGATAAATAAATTATTACAGAAACATACTAACTTACTCTGTAAGAGGTCCTTGAGCTCTAAAGGCTGTTACCACAGAAGCATAGGCTTCTAATTCTACAACATACCCAACACATTAACATTATTTACATGTTACTATGGCTGAAACTTGACTGAATATCTAGTAGTATCATAGATTTATAGATGACTTACCAAGTCTTCTGAGAGTCTTTCGTTTCTCTACAGAACTCAATAGAGGATCAGTTCCCATCGCACGAATCCACACTCACTTTAGACCACGCCTTTGCATTACCTCTAACCGGATTAACCACGCCTTTCAGCGCCTAGTGCCTGCAGGAAGTGCCTAGTGCCTGCAGGAAGTGCCTCACTAACCGGTCGCCCTCTAGTATCTAGACCTGGGCATGCGCAACAGAGCCCAGACAATCCTGTGACTACCAGGAGTACATGTACTACCAGTGAAAATATTACATGAATTGGCAAACAGAAATGCAGTCTTATTATTTGTTTAGTCCCATGAAGCCACAAAGATTCCACTGTCTTTACGACCCATTTCAGAGTGATTCATCACAGAGTCTGCTAACCTGTAGACAGAGTACAAGGTACAAGGAGGTGAATACAGCTACATGTACAACAACAAAGTGCACACCTTAGTTTGAGTTCAAGTGCTTTGTCAACAGCCAGTCTCAGTTTCTGTTGAGTGGTTTCAAGGTTTCCTTTCAGTGTGCGTCTGGTGGTCCGTAGTTCTTGCTGGAGCTCTGTCATGAGTTGTGAGGTTGATAGTTTCTTGTTGTTTCGTTCCATTCTCTCTTCTTCAACTTGTTTCTTAAATGATGCCACTTCCATTTTAGCCTTGCACTCGTATATTTGGTACCACGATACTTGTCTTTTAGCATCCTCTAGTTTTCTATTCACTTTTGCCAAAGCCTTTACATGCTCAGATTTGATGTGCTCCATATTTTCTCGTACATTTTTCTGCTCCAAATAAAATTCCTTTGCAACCAAGGCCAGTTCGTCTGTTGTTTCTATCTCTAGCACCTGGCTCTGTCTCAGTCGTGTCTTTGTGTCCTTCAGCTCTTTCCGGTGTACACGGTTTGTCTCCACCAGTGCATTTATTTCCATTATCATCCTCTGCAGTTGTGATTCCACACATAGTTTGAGTCCTACAAGTAGAGATAGATAATTGCTACTGCACATACTGGTAAGATATAATTATATCGAATGACGTACCGTTTAAACTTTTGAGGTCTTTAGATTGGCACTTGTTTGCCTTGATCACAGTCCAGAGGTAGTGGAGGATGGGACAGAGCAGGGAGCCACACATCACACTCAGACACACCAAACCAAGAGTGAGTCGCTGTACAGTACACAAGTGTGGTGTATTGCTACCACCACATTACTAACAAGTAACTCACGTTGTGTGTGATCAATTCAGCCCAATGAGTGGGTAGAGAGTGGAGTATCAGCTCACGAACGTACAGTCTCAGCTGTTTGAGGGTGGCCAGGCATCCAGAATCATGTGTTTGGGGAAAAGCAATTTCGAATTCCAGCAAGGGTTCAAACTCAGAGAAGATGAGCTGGGGTAACAGAGAAGTTGTCTTGAAAGATCCAATATCAGTGTAGGAAGTGAGTCCGGGTAGAGCGTGGATAGTAATTTCAGAGATTGGATCAATTTGCAGATGCTCCAATCCACAGGAATGGAGTTGTGGTAGCAGGGTGGCCATTTCAGATGATTCGTTAGCAATGGGTAGAGAGTGGACAGAGATTGCAGTGACGTTTGAGAGTAAATCAATTTCCAGATGCTCAAATTCAGAGAAGATCGAGAGGAGTTGGGGTAGAGAAGTGGCCATTCCAGAGGATCCGTTAATAGAGTGGGCAATGAGTAAACTGTCTTGTGACGGCAAATCACTCAGAGCAGTGGAAAAAACAGTGTCTGTAATGCAACAAAAATATGAATGAAAAGTGTGTATAATTATTGCAGACAATTAATTCTCTACCTGATGAGAACTTTTGAGAAAGCAGCTGAGTTGTTTGATCCAAGATAATGGACGGAGTTGACAATCCCACTAGGAGAGTGACAGCAGTAACAATGGCCCGCACGGCACATGCATCAAATAACATCATCTTATAGCACTTTTAGCAGCTAGCTCTTTATTAATAATTATTATGGAGAAAGCAACTTTCCTTCAGAAATAGTTTCTATAGCAGCTGGTTTTTGTCATGCGCTAACTAACTGTTCACAGAATTGAACGCTGGTACATGGTGACGTCACGCAGCGAGCAGTTCGCGCGCATTAGTCAGTGCAGTGCAGTGGTCAAGTCAACACTGAGAATCAAGGCGGTTACACCCTTCGTTGTGGTTGCTTCATCACAATTAACTCAACCGCAAAACGCCACCATTGGGTGCTGTTTGAAAACCTAAAATCTTTTTTCTGGTGTATAGTCTAGTCTACTGTAGCTGTATGGCTGTACCACCAAATCAAAAGTTTATCCTTGTTACTGGTGGGGCTGGCTATGTGGGGAGTCACACTGTGTTAGAGCTGATCCAAGCAGGGGAGTATCAACCAGTGGTGGTAGACAATCTGGGCAATGCCTCAACTGAGAGCATTAGGAGAGTTGAAAAGCTCACTGGAAAGACTGTCGATGTCCACGTATTCGATCTCTTGGACCGTGGAAAACTTCGGGAATTGTTTACAAAGTATCAATTTCACACCGTTATGCATTTCGCTGGTTTGAAGGCTGTCGGAGAGTCCGTTAGCCAACCCCTGCGTTACTACCGTGTCAACATCGACATTGCACTAAATTTAATTGAAACCATGGAAGAATTTAATGTAAAAAATTTCATATTTTCCTCCTCTGCAACTGTTTATGGTGACCCCCAGTACCTCCCAATTGACGAAAAGCATCCGGTCGGTAATTGCTCAAACCCCTATGGGAAAACCAAGTACTTCGTCGAAGAGATTCTCAAGGACTATCACAAGTCAAATACGAGCTGGAACATCATCCTCTTGCGCTACTTTAATCCTGTCGGATCCCACGAGTCGGGCAAGATCGGAGAAGACCCTCAAGGCGTACCCAACAACCTCATGCCATTCATTTCTCAAGTGGCCGTGGGCACTAGATCAGAACTAATGGTGTTTGGAAGCGATTACGACACACCGGACGGGACGGGGGTACGAGACTACATTCACATTGTTGACCTTGCCCTGGGGCATGTGGCAGCTCTGAGACAGATTGAGATTAGCTGTGGCCTAAAGGTGTACAACCTTGGCTCTGGACAAGGCGTATCCGTATTGGAACTAGCCGATGCCCTCGGGAGAGCCGTAGGTAAGCCAATCCCACGTAAGATTGTTGGTAGGAGGGAGGGTGATATAGCAATCTGTTACGCTGATCCAAGTCTAGCCGAGAAAGAGTTGAAGTGGAAGGCCACTAGAGATTTGGCCAAGATATGTGAGGATGCTTGGAGATGGCAGAGCAAAAATCCACAGGGATACAATGGGTATTAACTAGTAGCTATGACGTTGTATAGAGTTTAGGATTGAATCTATGCTACATAATTATTTGCTTTATTTATATTCCTTTATTTATCTACTGAGTACACGTACGTTATTGATATATCCAAAAACATCAACATTGAATGGTGGTCAGCATTATACAATGAACAAAAAAAATCATTAGACTGAGTGTCTATACATAATAATAATACATGTGATACGCCAGTGGTTTCTATTCCAGTTGAATGAAAAAAAAAAAAACTCATGTATATGTCCGGACACTAAAAACACAAACAAAGTTTAGTGGGAAGTAACTTCAGGTTTATAGCTGTAGATTGATTTTGGGTGGAGCTTAAAGTTGTCCAGAATACGCTGTAGCTCATCAGTGTCAAACTGAAAAAAATGGGAAAGAGAGAATGAAATTTGATACCGACAACCATTAGCATTGCTTGTACTGTGACATTCACATAATAATATTTAATACGCTGACGTATACCATTGTTCTAATTGAGCGTCACAACTTGACTAGGATAAGTGGTGTCTCAGTAATTTTGGTACACGGCTACTCCTACATGTATCGTATTTCCTTGATCACTTCGCGCCGTTAAATAGTTCGCGCAGCAATTTCTGTCCTGGCTTTGCGCGCTCCCTCGAATAGACCGCGCATGGTTATGTAATCCTGTGCGGTCTATTCGAGGACAACCTTATCCACTGCCACGCCACTGCACAAAGCTTGAGGGGATTGCTACAAGTGCAGCAGGAGTAATCACCGAAGCACTGCTCAGTTAAATAGTTAAATACTGCAGAGCATGAGCCAAATTAAATTCAGAGGATGTTCCGTTTGCTGATTTGGATTAGAACAATTATAGACGACGAGTAAATATTGTCTATAGACGATGAGTAAAATAGCTAGATCGCAGTAGTCAA